>Ga0209640_10000151_pt1 | contig 47452 bp, 45 predicted proteins | sample RifCSP10_1_FD_184018 | JGI IMG/M metagenome (GOLD analysis project Ga0209640, IMG submission 184018) | Soil microbial communities from Rifle, Colorado - Rifle CSP2_sed 10_1 (SPAdes) (version 2) | ecosystem: Environmental > Terrestrial > Deep subsurface > Rock core/Sediment | place: Rifle...
GCCGCCGCTGGTGCGGTAGATGCGGCCGTGGGTGTGCGACATGGCACGGATCAGGACGCGCCGCAGTCGTTCGCGGGTGTCGGTCATCTCGGCCACGCCTTCATCCTGGGCTATCTGTCGGGCGACCGGCGAGGGGCAACTGAGGCGAGTCACTCTGTGTCGCCGTCAGGTGTAGCGAAGGCCGTACTGATTCGCAACCGTGTAGTAGGGATGAGCCCGTCGCTATACGACGAGATGTCGCTCCCTCTGATCGAGAAGCTCAAGACCCAGCCGGGCTTCGTGATCCACGTCTCCTACGAGGCCACCGGCAGCGGATTCACCGTTGCCGAGATCTGGGAGACCCAAGAGCAGCACGACCACTGGTTTGAACAGAACGTCAAGCCGAACCTCCCCGGTGGTGTGGAGCACGAGGTCATCAAACTCCACAGCGTCCACCAGGCGTAGGCGGCGAAATCCGAGCGGCCCCTGCGTAGCTTGAGCAGGGCCCCTAGGGCGCTCGCTTCGCGGAGGTCTCTCCCTTGCCGGCGCCGAGTCTCCCCGAACGGGAAGGGCTAAGTCTGCTGCCTCCGCTGATGATGAGAGTGTGGGCGGAGATCAGGAGCGGTCCCGGTCCAACACCTGCGATCGGCCGCGAGGCGCACGCCTCGGCAGGGTCGCTTGTCAGCTCTGCGGACGGTCGAAACCGAGGGGCCGTCCGGGTCCTTCGGATTGGTCAGTCTCGTCTCGGGAGATCCGCAATTCCCAAGACAGTCGCTCGGGTGGCTGCAGCTAGCCCCTTTTCTGAGCAGGCGCTCGAACTTGGCCTTGACGGGCGCTACGGTACGCGCGCTTTGCGGCCTGGTAGTCGGCGAGCGCCTGCGGCGAGTCCACGCCGCCGAGGCACGGGTGGTCCGGGACGAGGTCCTGTGCCGTCTCGAGCCCGAACCTGAGCGCGAGGACGGATCCGAGTCCCGTGATCTTCATCTCCCCGAAGCCGGGGAGCGCGCCGATTCGCCTCCGGAGGTCGGGAGCGTCGGTCGCGCCCGTCCAGACACGTTCCGCGCGCCCGTCGTACTCGTCCACGATGACCGCGCACAGCTCCTGCACGCGACGTGCCATCGAGCCGGGGAAGCGGTGGATCGCCGGCCGCTCGCGGAAGACCTCCTCGAGCGTCGCCGGATCCATCGCGGCTATCTCGGCTGCGTCGAGCCCTCCGACCCGCTGCTTCAGCTTGTACGGGCCGGCGAAGGCCGTCGGTACCGGCACCTGCTGGTCGAGCGCGAACCCGATCAGGAGCGCGAGCGGTTCTCGCGCGAGAACCTCGTTCGCCTCGTCCGACTCCGTGAAGTAGATCGCGTCGGGCACAGTCCGATGGTAGATCGTTGCCCGGTGCCGCCCTAGCCCTTGACGATGAGCCGGAGCGTCTTCGTCGACGTTCCGCCGAGGCGATCACGGATCTGCACGGTGATCCGGAAGACTCCTGCCGCTCGGGCTGTCCCGAAGAGCTCGCCGGTCTTCCCGTCGAGTCGGATGCCGCGTGGGAGCGTGCCGCGCACGATCCTCCACCGCTTCGGTGCGAGCCCACCGCTCGACGCCAGGCGCGCCCCGTACACCGCGCCGACGGTCGCGAGCGGAAGCTGGGCAGTCGTGATCGCCGGCCGTGCCGCGATTCGCAGGCTCGCTGGAACCGTGACACGCTGTCCGGCGGCATCGGTGATCGCGAAGGTGAGCCCGGAGGTACCCGCTGAGCGTGGTACGCCGGTGACGGCGCCCGTCGCGGTATCGAGTGACAGCCCGCTCGGGAGGTTCCCGCTGGCAACTGCCCACTTGAGCGGAGGAACGCCCCCGGTCGCCGGGACCGAGCCCGCGTAACGAAGCCCGACCTCGCCGACGCGCAACGCGGACCTCGCCTGCAGAGCTGTAGCGACGGTCAGTGTGAGCTGCCGTTCGCCGAACCGGCGGAACGGCTCGCGCGCGCGGACGACGAACGTCTTGACATCCGGGCCCGCCGGGGTTCCCGAGATGACGCCGCTCTCCGAGAGCGTCAGGCCTGCAGGCAGGGCGCCCTGCGTGATGTCCCAGACGACCGGCCAGCCGACTTCCGGGTTCGAGAACTGCAGCTGCACGGAGTACGGCGCTCTCGGCGAGGCCACCGGTAGAGAGGTGGTCGTCACCGCGAGATCGGGCATGACGAGCATCGTGAACTCACCCTGCGACTGAACCGACGGAATCTGGCAGAACGGGTTCGTCGGGCCCGACGCGTCGTCCAGCGCGACCCAGAAGCTGAAGGTACCGGCCTCGGTCGGAGTTCCCGTGAGCTTCCCGTCCCCGGTGATCCGGAGACCGGGCGGGACCGTGCCGTTCAGGTAGGAGAAGCGGTACGGGAGGCATCCCTCCTCTGCCTTGAGCTCGAACGTGTACGGCGTTCCGACCTCTCCCGGCGGCGGCTGAAAGTCCGTCTCGATGTCGAGGGCGCTCGCGCTCGAACTGGTTGCGGCGAGGAGCAACGCTGAAAGAACGATCAGCCGGATGACGCGCAACGGAACCTCCCTGGATTCTGCCGGTTTGGCGGCAACCGAGGCTACCAGCGCCTACGGCCGTCTACGCAGAGGCGTATTCGAAATCGCTTGCAAACGCACAGTTTCCGGAGAGCTCCCAGGCGAAGGGGTCATCGTCCACGACGAGCTCGTCCGCGTACAGCTCTCGGCCGATCCGCTCGTATCCGGAGATCACGCAGGAGACGGTCTGCTCGCTCTCGACGGGCCGCGTCGCTCGAAGCCGGACGGCGTCGCCGACGCGAAGCCGGTAGCCGTCTCCCTCGGGTGTGAGCTCGATCGCACTCGCGCGCACGTCGAGCAGGTGCCGCGCCTTCCGGACCCACGGAAGGATGTCCACGTGCGGACCGCTCGCACGACCGAGGAAGACGTCCGCGAGCGCATCCTGCTGCTCCGCGCTGCCCCGATCGTCGACGTGGAGGACGATGCTCCACGGCGAGCCGGGCTCGTCGTCGTCGTACCGGACGATCAGGGCGACGCACAGACCGGCTACGTCGACCTCGCCCACGACTCCCTCCTCGATCCGCCAAGAGAGCGCGCCGTAGCAGATGCCGTAGGTCGACCGGCCGCCCTTGACCCCGTCGATCATGCGGCACGGGCAGATCGCCTCGCAGTTGCACGACTCGAAGTACGAGCCGCGAACGCTGAAGCTCACATCGCCCATGCCACCGCGGCAACGGTCCACTTCACGACGAGATCGAGCCTGCTCACAGAGCGATCGTTTCGCCCGCGCGACGGTAAGTCAAGCGGGCGGGAAGGGCTAGGCTGCCTCGATGGATCCGCTCGACGTCTTCTCGCCGCAGACGAGGACGTGGTTCGAGCGTGCGTTCGCCGCGCCGACTCCGGCGCAGGTGCTCGGCTGGCCTGCGATCGCAGCCGGTGGGCACGTCCTCATCCAGGCGCCCACGGGCTCGGGGAAGACGCTCGCCGCGTTCCTGATCGGGGTCGACCGGCTGAACGAAGCCCCCGGCGAGGGGCTGCGACTGCTTTACGTCTCGCCGCTCAAGGCGCTCAACTACGACATCGAGCGCAACCTGCGAAGTCCGCTTGCCGGGCTCGGCTCGAAGCTCGCGGTCGGCGTCCGCACCGGGGACACGCCCGCCGACGAGCGCCGCCGGATGCTGCGGACACCACCGGACATCTTGATCACCACCCCCGAATCCCTGTTCTTGCTCCTCACGTCCCAGGCGCGAGAGACGCTTCGCGGCATCGAGACCGTGATCCTCGACGAGGTACACGCGGTCGCCGGGACGAAGCGCGGCTCGCACCTCGCGCTGAGCCTCGAACGTCTCGAGCGCCTCGTCGAGACACCGTTCCAGCGCGTCGGGCTCTCGGCGACCCAGAGACCGCTCGAGGAGATCGGCCGCTTCGTCGCCGGCTCCGGACGCGAGATCGAGCTCGTCGACGCAGGCCTGCGCAAGGAGCTCGACCTCGAGGTGGTCGTACCGGTCGAGGACATGCGGGAGCTGGGTTCGACGGCTCACCTCTCGGTGCCGCTACTTGCCGACGGAGTCGAGATGAGCCCCGGCGTCGAGCAGTCGAGCCGCTCCATCTGGCCCTCGATCTACCCGGCCATTCTCGACCTCGTGCGCGCGCACCGCTCGACGATCGTGTTCGTCAACAACCGCCGGCTCGCCGAGCGCCTGGCTCTTCGCCTGAACGAGCTCGCCGGGGAGGAGCTCGCCCGTGCGCACCACGGCTCGCTCGCGCGCGAGCAGCGGGTGGTCGTGGAAGAGCTGCTGAAGGCCGGTCGGATCCCGTGCCTCGTCGCGACCTCCTCGCTCGAGCTCGGGATAGACATGGGCGCCGTCGACCTTGTCGTCCAGGTGGAGAGCCCGAAGTCGGTCGCCCGCGGGCTCCAGCGAGTGGGACGGGCGGGGCACGACCTTCACTCCGTGTCGAAAGGCCGCATCTTCCCGAAGTTCAGGGCCGATCTCCTCGAGTCGGCGGTCGTCGCGCGGGCGATGCGGGAAGGGGCGATCGAGGAGACCCGCATCCCGCGGAACCCTCTCGACGTGCTCGCGCAGCAGATCGTCGCCGTGTGCGCCGACGAGGAAGTGTCGGTGGACGAGCTCCACGGGCTGGTCACACGCGCGCATCCCTTCTCGGACCTCTCCCGCCCCCAGCTCGAGAACGTCCTCGACATGCTCGCCGGGCGCTACCCGTCCGACGAGTTCGCAGAGCTCCGCCCGCGGATCGTGTGGGACCGGACACAGGGTGTCGTACGAGGACGAACCGGCTCCCGACGGCTTGCCGTCACCAACGCGGGCACCATCCCGGACCGGGGCCTCTTCGGCGTCTTCCTCGTCGACGGGGGCGGGCGCGTGGGTGAGCTCGACGAGGAGATGGTCTACGAGGCGCGAGCCGGTCAGACGTTCCTGCTCGGCGCCTCGACCTGGCGGATCGAGGAGATAACGCGGGATCGCGTCCTCGTGTCTCCGGCTCCGGGCGTTCCGGGCGTTGCGCCGTTCTGGAAGGGAGAAGGTGTCGGCCGGCCCGCCGAGCTCGGGGAGAGGATCGGACGCGCCAGCCGCCTTCTCGTCGCCATGAGCGACGAGAAGGCGGTTAAGGAGCTCGAGCTGGAGTACTACCTCGACCCCCGGGCCGCGAAGAACCTCCTAACCTTCTTGCGAGAGCAAGAAGGCGCGACCGGCGTCGTCCCCTCGGATCGGTCGGTCGTGGTCGAGCGCTTCCGTGACGAGATCGGCGATTGGCGCGTCTGCGTGCTCACCCCGTTCGGGGGTCGGGTGCACGCGCCGTGGGCGATGGCGCTAAGGGCCCGTCTTCGCGACTCGCTCGACATCGACGTGCAGTCCCTGTGGTCGGACGACGGGATCGCCCTCCATTTTCCGGACGCCGACGTGCCGCCGCCGCTGGCTGACCTGCTTCTCGATCCCGACGAGATCGAAGACCTCCTGCTCGCCGAGCTCGCGCAGTCGGCGCTCTACGGGGCGCGCTTCCGCGAGAACGCGGCTCGCGCTCTCCTCATCCCACGACGGCGCCCGGGGCAGCGAACCCCGCTCTGGCAGCAGCGGCTGAAGGCTCAGAGCCTCCTTCAGGTCGCGCGCCGCTACCCGCAGTTCCCGATCGTGCTCGAGACCTATCGCGAGTGCCTCCAGGACGTCTTCGACCTGCCCGCGCTGCGGGGGATCCTGCGGGGTATCCAGACCCGCACGCTCGACCTGGTCGAGGTCGAGACGCCGTCGGCGTCACCGTTCGCGTCGTCCCTGCTCTTCGAGTACGTCGCCACCTACATGTACGAGGACGACACACCTCCGGAGGAGAGGCGCGCGCAGGCGCTTTCCCTCGACCGCGAGCTGCTCCGGGAGCTCATGGGGATCGAGGAGCTGAGAGACCTGCTGGACGGCGATGCCATCGCGGAGGTCGAGGCGTCGCTTCGCCGTACGCCGAGAAACGCCGACGAGCTGCACGACCTGCTGCGGCGCGCGGGACCGCTTCTCGACGGCGAGTACGACCGGGGATTCGCCGAGACGCTCGTTCGCGAGCGCCGCGCCCTCCGGGTGCGTTTCGGGGCCCGCGAGCTCTTCACGGCCGCGGAGGATGCGGGCCTCGTTCGCGACGCGTTCGGCGTGGTTCCTCCCAGTGGCGTGCCCCAGGCCTTTCTCGACCCTGTGACGCTCGCGCCGAGAGCCGTGGTGCGTCGCTACGCGAAGACGCACGGTCCGTTCACCACTGCGGAGCTGGTGGATCGCTTCGTGCTCGACGCGCCGGCCGTCGAGGCCGAGCTGGCAGCACTCCAGAGCGAAGACGAGCTCATTCGCGGCGAGCTGCGTCCGGGCGGCTCGGAGCGCGAGTGGTGCGATCCGGATGTGCTCAGGCGCATCCGGCGGGCCACGCTCGCGGTGCTACGGCGGGAGGTCGAGCCGGCCGAGCAGGCTGCGCTCGGCCGGTTCCTGCCGTCATGGCACGGAATTGGTCGACGCCAGACGCTGCGCGAGGCGCTCGTCCCGCTGCAGGGTGTGGCGCTTCCCGTCTCGCTGTGGGAGAGCAGCGTGCTGCCGCGCCGCGTGCCCGGCTATCGGCCCGCTGATCTCGACGCGCTCTGCGCCTCCGGTGAAGTGGTGTGGGTTGGCGCAGGGCTCGACCGCGTCGCCCTCTACTTTCGCGACGACGCACCGGTCATCGGTCAGGCGCCGGCAGAGTTGGCGCCTGACCGGGAAGAGCACTCGGCGATCCGCGCCGCGTTGAAGCGTGAGGGCGCCGTCTTCTGGAACGAGCTTCTCGAAGCGACCGGCCTCGACGCGAGCGAGGCGCTGCCGGTTCTCTGGGACCTCGTCTGGGCGGGCGAGGTGACGAACGACTCGTGGGCACCGCTGCGGGCGGAGCGCCGCTTCGACGCGCCACGTCCCGAACGCCGTGTCCGGCGGTTTGCCCGCTCGCGCGCGACCGTCCCGTCGCCGACGCAGGGCCGGTGGGCGCTCGCGGCGCCGCTCTTCGCGCCAAGTGGCTCAGAGCCACAAGGCCCGGATCGGCGCGCGCTTGCCGAGCTCCTCCTGGAGCGCCAGGGGATCGTCACCCGCGACGGTGTCCGTGGCGAAGGCGTTCGCGGAGGCTACGGGGCCGTCTACGCCGAGCTCCGGGCGCTCGAGACGCTCGGGACCTGCCGGCGCGGGTACTTCGTCGAAGGGCTCGGCGGCGCCCAGTTCGCCCTTCCCGGGGCCGTCGAGCGCCTGCGAGAGCTCCGGTCGTCGAGCGCCCGAAACGACGAGCCCGAGACGCTCGTGCTCGCTGCGGCTGATCCTGCACAGCCATACGGCGCGGCGCTTCCATGGCCTCGGCGGGCAGGTGCTCGGGCGGCGCGCGTCGCCGGCGCCTGGGTCGTGCTCCTGAACGGCGAGGCGGTGCTCTATGTCGAGCGCGGCGGGCGCTCGCTCGTACCTCTGCGCGAGCCGGATCCGGAGTGGCTGCGCCCGGCGCTGGCGGCGCTCGTCGCGCACGTGAAGGCCGGCGGAGCCAAGCGCCTGGCGGTCGAGCGGTTCGACAGCGCTCCTGTCGTCGAGTCCGAGGTCATGGAGCTCCTCGTCGAGGCGGGGTTCCTCGCAGGCCCGCGCCGCGCCGTTCTACGACCGTAACTCTCCGAGAGAGGAGAGGCGGTGCGCGTCGCGTAACGGAAGACGTGCCCGTGCGCGCGCCTCATCTCTATCCGCTTCTCCGGGGATTCGTGCTCGGATCGTTCGTCGTCCTCGGGCGGGAGCTCGAGGAAGGAGCCGACCTTCCGTTTGCCTTCGAGGAGCACGTCCAGCGCGGAGGGCCTGCGCTGTACGAGCTTCGCCCGCTCGTCCGTACCTTCATCGAGCAGCGCGAGGCGCTGCTTCGAGGACGTGACGACGCGCGGCTGGCGGTCGAGGAGCTCCGCCGCGAGCCGGCGGCCTCGATCTTCGCCCATGCGCACGCGGGCCCACACGCGAAGGAGGACGAGGCGCTCTTCCGCACTGTTCTCCTGGGCCTGCTGATGTCCACCGCGGAGGCTTGTGGTGGCTTCGATTGGGACGACGACTCGTTCGAGCGCGCGTACGCTCTGCTGGAGTCGTCGCTCTACGGTGAGCGGCGGCGATATGCGGCGATCGCGCCTCTCACCGGGCTCTCCCTCTCCAAGCCCGCCGAGCTGGGCCCTGGCCTGGTCGTGCGCCCGTCCTCTGCCGGTGAGCTCTCGTCCCACTGGCCGGAGTCGCGCGGCCTTCTTCCACACGGTTTCGGGCGGGAGCCGGATCGCTGTTGCGTCCTCGAGCTCCGACGCGACCTGGACGCGGGGGAGGCGGCTCCCGACGCGTCCGCCGAGATCGCGGACGCGGTCAGCGCCATCCGACTGACGACGGCCGCGGCTCTCGCCGCCGGGCCGGTCCTCTTCGAGACCCTCGACGGGCGCCCGTTCGGGATCCAGCCCGTGCTCCCGATCGCGGCGACGCAGCCGCCCGGCGAGCCATCGCGGCTCGACGCGTTCCGGACGCCGATCGCAGTCGAGGTGCTCGCTGCCCTGGGGGATGCGGACGGCGACCCCGGGCTTGCCGAAGCGCTCGACCGGTGGGAGTTGTCCCTATTCCAGAACGAGCCGTTCCGGAGTGAGCAGTTGCGGGCCGCGCTCGGCGCGCTCCTCGGCGAGACGTGGCCATTGCGCTCCTCTGTCCTCCTGGCGGAGGACAGAGGAGCGAGAGAAGAGCTCTACGCGCAGCTCCTGGCGCTCGCCGGAGGGGAGCAGGCCGGCCCGGCCGAGGTCGACGCCGCACGTCGAGCGATCGTCGCCGTGCTGCGTTCGCACGACCGCGCCGAGCTGGTTCACGATCTCGATCGCGAGCTTCTGGGCCTGCCGCGCCGGGCAGTCGCGCGGGCCGCCGCCGTCTGACACGGACCCGGCTCGAAGGCGTTACCCACCGGTGAGCAACGCCGGGCTACCGTGGCTCCATGGAGGAATCGCGGGCCGTGCTCGAGAGGCTCGAGCGAATCGAGGCGCTCGATCGTGCAGGTGCCGCGCCGCTCGAGCTCGTCGTCGAGCTCCGAGCACTTCTCGAGGAGGCCGACGCCTGGTCGCGTGTGGAGGGGGGTGATGCCGGGGAATCCGCCGTCGATCGGCTGCGATCGGCGCTCGAGCTTGCGGAAGACCGGAACCCGCTCGCGCGGATTCCGGTCGCGCGGACCTGAAAGCGGCCGCTTCGCGACCGCGGCGCTCGTCCTTCCATCGAGCCTCTGGCCCGTGACATGATCGCGGTGTGATCTCGCACTGGGACGACGTCAAGACCTCGCGCGGCGAGCGCGGACACATCGCGGGCACCTGGCGGAGCCTGACCGGCCGCTCGTCGCAGTCGGTGGGAGTCAAGCGAATCCAGGTTGATCCTGGAATGTGGTCGACGCCGCTCCACCTCGAGGGCGCGGAGGAGGAGATCTTCTACGTCCTCGCCGGGTCGGGCGTCTCCGTGCAGTCGGACGGCGACGACACGCTCGCGTACGAGGTGCGTGAAGGAGACTGCCTCGTCCACCTTCCGCTCGAGAACGCGCATACGCTCCAGGCGGGTGACGACGGGATCGACGTGCTCGCGTTCGGGCAGCGGGTGTATGCGGGCGGTGTCACGTGGCTTCCGCGTGCGGGCGTCGCATGGCTCGGTGTGACGTGGGCGCCGGTTGGTGCCGAGGACGACCACCCCTGGACGAGAGAGGCAGCGGTCGGGCCGCCGGAGATTCCCGACCTCGCGACGCGGCCGTCCAACATCGTCAACATCGGCGATCTCGAGCCGGTCGAGCGTAGCGGCGCCACGGTCTGTCGGCGCAACCGTGATCTCGGGCGTGCCGCAGGCTCGACCCGAACCGGCCTCCGGCACGCCGAGGTGCTTCCCGGGAAGCTCAACGCAGCTCCGCACTGCCACTCCGCCGAGGAGGAGATCTTCGTCGTGCTCGGAGGTGAGGGCCACCTGCTCCTCTGGGAGCCCGACGGCATTGCCGAGCACCCCGTACGGGCCGGCTCGGTCGTAGCGAGGCCTCCCGGCACCGGGGTGGCACACGCGTTCCGCGCAGGCGAACCGGGACTCACGATCCTCATGTACGGGACGAGGGACCCGAACGACATCTGTTTCTACCCCCGTTCGAACAAGGTCTTCTTCACGGGCCTCGGTCTGATCACGCGTGTCGGGGAGCGCCTCGATTACTGGGACGGAGAGGACTGACCGCCGACTGCCGTGGGCTACGCTGCAGCCGCTTGAAGGAGTTTCGCCGGGAGACGGGAAGGTGACGCGGCCATGGGACTTTCACGCCTCCTGCCGCGGTCCCAGTCGCGGCCTGAGCCGGTCGCCGACGCCCCGCTCGTCGAAGCCGAGGCCGAGCCGAACGCCGCGCCCCATCTCCGCGCGGTTCCGGCCCCCGCGCCCGCGCTCGCTGCCTCCACGGAGGGTCAGGTGATGGCCAAGGTCATCGCCTTCGCGAACCAGAAGGGTGGCGTCGCGAAGACGACGACGACGCTGAACCTCGGCGTCGCGCTTCGCGAGCTGGGGCACCGCGTCCTCGTCATCGACCTCGACCCGCAGGGCAACCTCACCATGAGCCAGGGGATGAACCCCGATGCCATCGAGCGGTCGATGTTCGACGTGCTCGTGCACCGCGTCCCCATCTCCGACGTGATCCATACCGTGGAGGTCGACATCGCGGTCGCGTCGATCGACCTCGCCGGCGCCGAGCTCTCGCTCTCGGCGCTGATCGGCCGCGAGCGCGCGCTCGAGAAAGCGCTCGTCGAGGTCCGCGACCGCTACGAGTACGTGCTCATCGACACACCACCGTCGCTTGGCCTGCTGACGATCAACGCGTTCGTCGCGGCCGACGGCGTCATCGTCCCCGTGCAGTGCGAGTACCTCTCGCTGCGCGGCCTCGTCCAGCTCGAGAACACCCTGGCGATGGTGCGCGAGAACCTCAATCCGAGGGTTCACGTCCAGGGAATCGTCCCCACGATGTACGACGGCCGCACGCTGCACGCACGCGAGGCGATCGAGATCCTCGAGGAGCACTTCGGCGACCTCGTGTACGACACTCGGATCCGCAAGACGATCCGCTATGCGGAGGCGCCCGTCAAGGGCAGCTCCATTCTCCGGTACGAGCCGTCCGGACCGGCCGCGCAGGCCTACCGCGACCTGGCGAAGGAGGTGCTCGATGGCGCGGAAGCGCGCGACGATGCGTGAGGGCCCGCTCGCCGAGCTCTTCCGCAAGACGGAAGCGGCGCAACGCTCGCAGGACGCACCCGCAGAGGGGGCGGGCGAGAAGGCCGAGGCCCCGAAGCCGGACCGGCGAGCGCAGGCCGCGCTCGAGGAGACGGTGGAGCACGTTCACGACTTCGCCGCGGAACCGGCCGCGGAACCGGCGGCGTCCGTGCCACCGCTTTCGACGTCCGAGGAGGTTCCGTCCGAGGCGGCCGCATCCCGCGCTGCTGCGCGCTACTTCCAGACCATGCTCGAGCCTGCGCCGCGACTCCATCGCGTGCCTCCCCCGAAGGGAGCTGCATACATCGCCGCGATCCGCGTGGTCGGCGTGGGTGGCGCCGGCCTCAACGCGATTCACCGGATGATCGACGCCGGGATCGCGCAGGTCGACTTCGTCGCCGTGAACACCGATCTGCAGGCGCTCGCTGTCTCTGACGCGCCGATCAAGATTTCCATCGGCGGGGGCGTGACACAAGGGCTCGGCTCCGGTGCCGATCCTGCGGTTGGGCGGGAGGCCGCCGAGGAAGCGGCCGACCAGTTGAAGGCGGCGCTCCGCGGCTCGGACATGGTCTTCGTGACCGCGGGAGAGGGAGGTGGCACGGGAACGGGAGCCGCGCCCGTCGTCGCGCGCGTCGCCCGCGAGCTCGGCGCGCTCACCGTCGGGATCGTGACGACGCCGTTTCGCTTCGAGGGCACGCGCCGCCGAACGGCGGCCGATCGGGGGGTCGAGGAGCTCCGCGCGGCGTGCGACACGGTGATCGTGATCCCGAACGACCGCCTCCTCGAGGTGCTCGACCGCTCGACCTCGATGATCGACGCCTTCAAGATCGCCGACGACGTTCTTCGCCAGGGTGTGCAGGGGATATGCGACCTGATCACGACGCCGGGGCTCATCAATCTCGACTTCGCCGATGTGCGCACGGTGATGCAGGATGCGGGCTCGGCGCTGATGGGGATCGGCTATGCGACGGGGCAGAACCGCGCTCGCGAGGCGGCGGAGCGCGCGCTCGGCTCGCCGCTCATCGACGCCGAGATCGTGAGTGCGCGGGGCATCCTCCTCTCCATCGCCGGCGGCGACGACCTCTCTCTCGTCGAGGTCCACGACGCGGCCGAGGTCGTGCGCCAGACGGCGACGGACGAGACGAACATCATCTTCGGCGCGACGGTCGACTCGCGCTTGACCGGGCAGGTGTGGGTGACCGTGGTTGCGACGGGCCTGGGTGGAACCAGGCGGCGGGCGGCCCGGCCGGGCTTCGAGGCGCCGTCGTATTCCACTCCCGTCTCGGATCACGAGCTACCCTCCTTCCTGAGCGCGGGCTAGCCCGCGCGCCCCTCGCCGGCTCCGGCTCCCGCCCGAGGAACGCGAGGGACGTGTCGTGCCCTCGGCGAGGTTCGAGCCGCAGTACCCTCCCGCAATGCGTGGCGCGATCGCAGCCGGCCATCCGCTGACGGCCGAGGCCGGCGCCCGCGTCCTGCGAGCTGGCGGGAACGCGGTGGACGCGTTGCTCGCTGCGGCCTTCACCGCGTTCGTCACGGAGGGTCCGCTGACCGGGCCGGCAGGAGGCGGGTTCATGCTCGTGCACGAGCCGGGCAGCGAGACGACGGTGCTCGAGTGCTTCTTCGCCGCCCCGGCGGGACGGCTCGGCGAGATGGAGGAGATCCTGATCGACTTCGCCGACTCCGGCACCCAGATCTTCCACATCGGGCTCGGGTCCGTCGCCGTCCCGGGCCTGCTCAAAGGCTTGGAGGAAGCGCACCGCCGCTTCGCGACACGATCGTGGGCAGATCTCGTCTCTCCTGCGATCGATCTCGCTCGCGCCGGAGTCGAGTGCGACGAGCCGAGGCTGTTCCTCCACCGGATCCTCGCGCCGATTCTGCTCCATCAGGAAGCGGGCCGGCGCGTGTACGGCGACGTGGCCCGAGTTCGCACCTCGGATCTCGTCCTGATGCTCGAGCGCGTCCGCGACGTCGGCGCGGAGACCGTCGCCGAGATCCTGCCCGAGTTCGCGGACGACCTCCGGTCCTACCGGGTCGCCACGCCCGCGCCGCTTCAGACGACCGTCCTCGGGCGCCGGATCCTCACGATGCCGGCACCGTCGCTGGGCGGCGCCGTCGTCGAACGGGTCCTCGAGGCCCTCGCGGCCGCCGGCGAGCCGACCCTCGAGGACGAGGCACGAGCCGTGGCGTCCGCTTACGGGGGATCGGGCTCGGGTCCGCTGACCGGGACGACGCACATCTCGGTCGTCGACGCCTCGGGTACGGCCGCCGCGCTCTCGTCGACGCTGGGCTCGGGCTCCGGGATCTTCCGCGCAGGAACCCAGCTCAACAACATGCTGGGGGAGCTCGACGTCATCGGAGCCGGGGATCATCCGCCGGGCGAGCGCCTCGCGAGCATGATGACGCCGACGCTCGTGCTCGAGGATGACCGGCCGCGGCTCGTCGTCGGGAGTGCAGGTTCCGTTCGGCTCGCGGGAGCGATCGCGCAGGTGACCTGGCGCATCCTTCGGGGCACTCACGTGGCAGAGGCGATCCGGGCGCCGCGCCTGCACGTGGACGGCACGACGGTGCACCTCGAAGGCGGATGGGACGACGACGCGGTCGCGACGTTGCCGGCCACGTGGGATGTGGTCCGCTGGGAGGGCATCAACCTCTTCTTCGGCGGCGTGCAGGCGGTCGAGCGAGCGGCCGACGGGACGCTCGAGGCATCCGGCGACCCGCGGCGCGGAGGCGTCGGGCTGGTCGTCCAATGATCCGCGTTCGCAGGGCCGGGCCGGGAGACGCTCAGGCGCTGGTGGCGCTCGCCGAGGACGTCGGTCGTGAAGAGGGGCGCTGGATACTCGCCACGGAGACCTGGCGGTCGGTCGGGGACGAGCGGAGGTACCTCCGAACCGTCCAGCGCCATCCCGATGCGGCGGTGTACGTCGCCGAGGACGACGGCCGCGTCGTCGCGCGGCTCTCGCTCTCGCGTGACCCGCATCCTGCCAGTCGCCACGTCGCCGACCTCGGGTTGATGGTGGCCGCGAGCCACCGGCGGCACGGGATCGGGAGGATGCTGCTCGACGAGGGAGTCGCCTGGGCCCGCGTCTCCGGGATCCGCAAGCTCGAGCTCCACGTCTTCCCCTGGAACGAACCCGCGCTCCGCCTCTACGAGGCGTTCGGCTTCGAGCGCGAGGGATTACGGAAGCGGCACTACGCGCGCGACGGCGACTACGTCGACGCGATCCTGATGGCCTACTCCGTTGGAGAGGGCTAGACGTGGCGCCGGGTTGCCTGGCGCTCGGTGACGACGAGGTCGAACAGCAGGCGGTAAGTGAGCCAACCTCGCGCCCAGGAGCCGCGTCGGCCGAAGAAGAGGATGAGAGCGTCTGTCAGCCGCATGACGACGTGGAGTGGGCGCTACGGGTCCGTGCCGCGGATCGGGACCACCTGGGCCCCGACCGGGTCGTGGTCGTCAGAGGCAGTTGGGCGCTCGGGCTCGAGTCGCTGAAGACGCCACTCGACTCGCGACGCGAGCCGCTCGAGCTGCGTGAGGACGGCTTCTCGATGTTCTCGCGCTGCGGCCTCGGCGTGCTCCATTCTCAGCTCGAGCGCGCGAAGCTCCATGCGGAACCTCCCGTCACCCGGAACCGGAGTCGACGGCGTCATGTGACGGCGGAGTCGACCCGCGTGAAGCCGTCCTCGACGCGACCTCGAAGCTCGGTGAGCTCGTACTCGCGTCCCCTCGACGCGAGCAGCTCGGTGTCCGCGAAACCGCCGGCCATGCTCTACCAGCCGTATCGGAGCAAGGCGCGTCGCCCTTGCTCACCCGTCTCAGGGAGTTGAGAACGTACTCAGACGCTTGATACGAAAGCCGAGCCGCGGCCGCGAAGCGGCCGCCTTCAGGGATCTTCGCGCGCTTATTGACCTGCCTGCCAGCCGAGAACCAGCAGCCTCTGCTCGAGCGTTTGCGGGCATCCGAGACCCCGGGACTCCGCAATCCGCGCGAGCGCCACGTTGGGCGCCATGCCGTGTCTCACGAGCCACGAACCGACGACGACGCCCGTTCGACCGCATCCCGCCCAGCAATGCACGTAGACGAGGCCACCGGTGCTCAACTCTCCGTCGATCTCGTCAAGTGTCGCAACGAGGCGCTCGTGCGTCGGCACGGAGAAGTCGCGAATGGGCATGCGGAGATGGCGGGCGGGCGGCGACACGAGGCCTGCGTACGGCTCGAGCTCGCCGTCCTGCGTGAGATCCAGGAAGAGCGTCACCCCCGCGGACGCCAGGTCGCGCACTTCGGCGGGAGCGTTCTCCGGTCCCCATGCACAGGGATGGCGGCCGGCGATCAGCCGACCGGGCTCGATGATCGTCGGTGGGCGCATGACGCCACAGTCTGCCCGCAGGTGTTTACCCCGTCCGGGGGGACCGCCTCAATCGCCCCGATGTGCATGCCGATAGCTCAGGCATGGCTCTTCTGGAGACTCCGACGGGCGGGCTCCGCGACCGTGCGCTCGCTCTCGCTGCCGAGCTCGGCATCGACCCAGGTGTGTGGTATCTGCGCGTGCTCGAAGAAGGGCGATCGGCGGGAGCGGAGGCCGATCTGGGCGCGCTCGTCCGCGTGTACTGGGAGCTCCAGCGTGTCACCGGTCGCGCAGACCTGAGGGACGAGTGGCGCCGCCTCGCGGATGCGTTGTGGTCCGGCGATAGCTCGTAATGCGCAAGACCGGAATCCGCGAGCGCGGATCCCGGTCGCGCGAGAAATCCTAAGAGGCGTCCGCTTCGCGGCCGCGACGTTCCTGTCGTACCAGGCCTCTGGCGTTATGCGTCCGCGCCGCAAACGGGCCTAACTGATCACGTCACGCCGGGCCAGTAAGGTGGGCGTCCCGTGGGTCAGCCGTTCGTTCATCTCCATGTTCACTCGGAGTACTCGATCCTCGACGGGGCGTGCCGGATCCCGGCGCTCGTCGAGAAGGCGACACGGCTCGAGATGCCGGCCGTCGCGCTCACCGACCACGGCTCGCTCGCCGGCGTCGTCGAGCTCCACCGCGAGGCTCGGCAAGCAGGGATCAAGCCCGTCATCGGCTGCGAGGTCTACGTCGCGGACGATCGCCGGGCGCAGACGAAGGGGTACGCGCACCTCACGCTCCTCGCCGAGTCGAACGAGGGCTACGCCAATCTCATCAAGCTCTGCTCGCTCGGGTACCTCGAGGGCTACTACTACAAGCCGCGGGTCGACTGGGAGCTTCTGCAGAGCCACGCGAAGGGGCTGATCGCGCTCTCCGGATGTCTGTCCGGACGCGTGTCGCGCGCGCTCGTGGAGGAGCGGCCGAAGGACGCGCGGGAAGACCTGGACAGGCTCGTGCAGATCTTCGGGCACGACTCGACGTACGTCGAGATCCAGAACGCGGGGCTCGTGGAGCAGCAGCAGGTCAACCCGGGGCTGATCGCCCTCGCCGACGGGACGGGCCTCCCGCTCGTCGCCACCGGAGACGTCCACTACCTCGATGCGGGCGACGCATACGCGCACGAGGCGCTGCTCTGCATCCAGTCCGGCGACACGCTCAAGAACCCGAATCACTGGCGCTTCGACACCAACGAGTTCTTCTTCAAGACCCCCGAGGAGATGGCCGGCGACTTTCCTGGCCTCGACCACGCGCTCGCACGCACGCTCGAGGTGGCAGAGCGCTGCAACGTCGAGATCGAGCTCGGCCGCATCCTGCTGCCGACGTACCCGGTCCCGGAGGGGAGGGATGCTTTCGACTACCTCGTGGAGCTCTGCGAGAAGGGTCTCGTCAAGCGGTACGGCAGGCCGACTCCGGAGCTCACCGACCGCCTGCGGTTCGAGCTCAAGACGATCCGCGAGATGGGCTTCGCCGACTACTTCCTCATCGTCTGGGACTTCATCCACTTCGCGAAGCAGAACGGGGTGAGCGTGGGGCCGGGGCGCGGATCGTCGGCCGGCTCCCTCGCCGCCTACTGCCTCGAGATCACGGACGTCGACCCCATCCGCTACGGCCTCCTCTTCGAGCGGTTCCTGAACCCGGCGCGCAAGGACCTGCCGGACATGGACATCGACTTCTCCGTCGCCGGCCGCGACCGGGTCATCAACTACGTCGCGGAGAAGTACGGCCGAGACCGCGTCGCCCAGATCATCACCTTCTCGACCATGGCCGCACGCGCGGCGATCCGCGACGCGGGCCGTGTGCTCGACATCCCGTACGGCGTCGTCGACCGCATTGCCAAGCTCGTTCCGGAAGGGCCCGGACAGACGCTCGAGGACTCCCTCAAGTCCGGGTCGGAGCTCCGCCAGGCCGTCGACTCGGACCCGGTGGCGAAGGAGATCGTCGAGCTCGCACGGCCGCTCGAGGGGCTCACGCGGGCGGACTCGATCCACGCCGCGGGTGTCGTGATCGGCGCGCAGCCGCTGATCGAGGTCGTGCCGCTCCAGCAGAAGGGGGCAGACCAGGAGGTCGTGACCCAGCTCGGGATGTGGGACGTCGTCGATCTGGGCCTCCTGAAGATGGACTTCCTCGGCCTTCGCAACCTCGACGTGATCGACAAGGCGGTCGAGCTCGTGGGAGGTGTCGACATCGGCTCGCTTCCGCTCGACGACCCCGCGACGTACGCGATGCTCGCGCGGGGAGAGTCGACGGGCGTGTTTCAGTTCGAGTCGTCGGGAATGCGCGAGGCGCTGCGGCTCGTCAAGCCGAGCGAGTTCGAGGACCTGATCGCGCTCGTCGCCCTCTACCGGCCTGGGCCGATGGGCTACATCTCGACGTACGCGGCGCGGAAGCACGGCCGCGAACCGGTCACCTACAGCGACGAGCGTCTGAAGGACATCCTCCACGAGACATACGGGATCTGTCTGAGCGGAGACACGCTCGTGTTCGATGCCGCGTCAGGACGTCGGATCCGCATCGACCAGCTGGCGGAGCACGACAAGGTTCTCGTGCAAGGGGTCGACGAGGATCTCGGGCCTGCCCGCGCTCGGATTACCGCCTGGATGGACAACGGCGTACGACCTGTTTTCCGGCTACGCCTGCGGAACGGTGCGACGATCAAGGCCACCGCAAACCACGAGTTCCTGACCGAGGAAGGTTGGAGGCCGCTCGAGCATCTCACCCCTGGCGACTTCCTAGCAACCCCGCAGAAGCTGAGCCTCGTCGGCGAAGGCCGCTGGCTCGACGCTCGTGAGCGTGCGTGTATGAGGGCGCTCGCGTACCTCCTCGCCGATGGCGCCCTGAGCACTGCCGGCCCGCCGACCTTCACGTCGAAGGACCCGCTCCTGCTCGAGGACTTCGAGCGCTCCTGTCAGGTCGGCTTCGGCGGGTTGCAGTTCAAGCGTTACGAGCGCGATCGCGGCGTGGTCGCAGTCGTTGCCTCGCGCGAGCGTTCCTGCGTGTCGGCGTACCACCAGCCGTCGCAACTCGAGCGGTGGCTTCGGAAGGAAAATCTGCGCTGGAAGCTGAGCGACCGGCGCGCCGCGGGGTCGAACCGGAAGGGCGTCCGCAGCGCCGAGAAATGGATCCCCGAATGTGTCTTCGAGCTCGCCGACGAGGAGATCGCCCGTTTCCTGGCCGCGCTCTGGGACTGCGACGGGCACGTCGGGCATCAGGCGGTGTCTTACAAGACGATCTCCGAACGTCTCGCGCACGACGTTCAGACCCTCCTGCTGCGCCTCGGGATCCGCTCCGCGATCTGTGAGTCGCTCTACCGTGACGGCAAAGGGGTCGAGAAGTGTGCGTACCAGGTGAGCGCTCACGGCACGGCACGATTCGCGGAGCTCGTGCAGCCGTTCATGGTCACGTTCAAGCGCGACGTCAGGACGCTCGCGTCGGATCGCAGCTTGAGTGTCGATCGGGAGACTGCGCTCTGGGAGGTCCTCGAGGCAACGCGGTCCCTCGCTGTGGTCGGGACACAACGGTTGCGCGACGGGCGGTTATCGCTGCGAGGCGTGGCGGCGCAGACAGGCTTCAGTGCGCAACACCTCACGCCGCAGTCGCGGCGGCGGCGGAGGATCGAGACGCGGTGCGTGAACGGAGTGATCGACTCGCAATCGCTGCCCAGGACAAGCCGTGCTGCGCGCGTGTGCTGGCAGGAGGTCGTCTCCATCGAGCCGGCGGGCGAGGAGCGCGTCTACGACCTCACGATAGAGGGGATACACAACTTCGTCGCCAACGGGATCGTTGCCCACAACTGTCTGTATCAGGAGAGCGCGATGGAGATCTCCAAACGGCTCGCCGGGTTCACGCCGGCCGAGGCGGAGACGCTCCGCAAGGCGATCGGCAAGAAGATCCACGAGCTGATGGCATCGCTCAAGGAGAAGTTCATCGAGGGTTGCATCGCGAATGATGTTTCCCCGGCGACGGCGCAGCAGCTCTGGAACGATCTAGAGCAGTCGAAGGACTACTCGTTCAACAAGGCGCATGCCGCGTGCTACGCGCTCATCGCCTATCGAACGGCGTGGCTCAAGGCGAACCATCCGCGGGAGTACATGGCCGCGCTCATCTCCTCGGTGATGAACACGAAGGACCGCGTGCCGTTCTACGTCAACGCGTGCCGCGAGATGGGGATCGACGTGCTGCCCCCGGACGTGAACTCCTCGCAGCACGACTTCGCCGTCGTCGGTGGCGTGATCCACTTCGGGCTCAACGCCGTGAAGAACGTGGGCGAGGCCGCGGCCGATGCAATCGTTCGTGTCAGGGCCGAGGGAGGCCCGTTCGAGTCCATCTGGGAGTTCACGGAGCGAGCCGACCCACAGGCCGTGAACAAGCGCGCGCTCGAGTCGCTCGTCAAGTGCGGCGCGCTCGACTCCACAGGGGCGACGCGGATGGGGATGCTCGCAGTCCTCGACCAGGCGCTCGCCTACGGCTCCAAGCAGGCCGCGGACCGGCTTGCCGGGCAGGCGTCCATCTTCGACGACGGGCTCGGTGCGGCGGCATCGGCAGGCGAGAAACATCACCCGACGATCCCGTCGTCGGAGTTCGACGAGCGCGAGCTGCTTCGCCTGGAGAAGGAGACGCTCGGGCTCTACGTCTCCGAGCACCCTCTCGAGCGCGTGCGCGCGGAGCTCCGTCGGAAGACGGACTGCGCCCTCACCGACCTCGAGCGACGGCGTGACGGCGACGTGGTGACCGTGGGCGGGATCGTCTCCGGGCTCAAGCAGGTGACGACGAAGCGTGGTGACCCGATGGTCTTCGCCACCCTGGACGACCCGACCGGGAGCGCCGAGGTCGTCGTCTTCAACTCCACCTACGCCACCGCGCGCGAGCTGCTCGAGCCGGACCGCGTGCTCGTCGTCAAGGGACGGGTCGACCACAAGCAGGCGGGAGAGACGAAGCTCGTTGCCATCGAGGTGAGCCCGTTCGAGTCTGTCTCGGTGCGCCGTGAGGTGCATCTTCGGATCGACGCGCGACAGGCGCCCGCGGGGCTGATCCGCGAGCTGGCGACGCTCGTCTGCGACTTTCCGGGCGACGCGCCGGTCTATGTCGCGCTCGAGACCTCTGTCGGTGAGCGGACGCTCGCCCTCGGCCCCGAATACCGAGTGAAGCCCGACGCCGACTTCTTCGCCGAGGTCAGGGCTCTCCTCGGCGAAGCAGCGATCACGTAACAGGCGACGTCTGCGCGCTGATCAGCGCGCGCGCCAACCGAGAGATCCCTCGTTCGAGGGCTCCGTGTCCCCCGTCAGGGGGGTGTTGCTCCGCCCCCAGCTCAGACCTACTGAGACCCGCGCATCTCTGCGACCACTCAACTGCGGAAAGGAGTGAATGCGCCATGTTCAAGTGGCAGGTACGTTGGACGAGGCTCGTGATCGCACTCTCGAGCATCGCGGCCTTCGTCATCGCCTCCGGCGCCGGGCGTCGCTGGCACTAGGGGCCCCCGCGCTTTCGAGCGACCTCACCGATCCATGTCCGATCCGGCAGGGATTTCCACCTATCCGCCCCGGCTGCGCTGGCTGATCACGAGCGTACTCGCGCTCGCGCTGCCAGTCGCGGTCGGGGCGGTGGTGAGGATCGCCCTCAACCCGCCCGGGGCGGCCGAGGCGCTCGCCGTTCTCCTCTTCCTCTCGCTTGCGCTCGTCGCCGAGATCAAGCCGGTCCCCCTCGAGGAAGAGGATCTCAGCACCGTCTCGGTCGCGTTCGTCTTCATCCTCTCGGGCCTGATCCTGTTCGGCTGGGAGTGGGCGGTCGTGATCGCCGGCATCAGCGCGCTCGCCGCACAGCTCGTCGAGCGGCGGCCTCTGCCGCGCACCGCGTTCAACACGGCGGTGTACGCACTCTCCGGCTTCGCGGCGGCACTGCCCGCTTTCTTGTTCGGTGACAGCCCGGGCGACGCCGTTGCGGTGACGGTCTATGCCCTGCTCGGGGGAGCCGCGTTCGTCGCGGTGAATGTCGCCTTCATCTCCCTCGCGATCTCGTTCCACGACGGTGTTGCGCTCCGGCCGCTTGTGAAGCACGACTTCCGCCTGGCGTGCCCAGTGTTCGGGATCCAGGCGTTCCTTGCCGCCCTCGCCGCGGCCTTGTGGACGACCGATGCCTGGCTGCTCGTGCTCATGGCCGGCCCACTATTCACCGTCACCCTGTACCAGCGCTCCTCACTTGCCTCCCGGCGCGCGATACGGGACGCGCACACGGACAGCCTGACGCGTCTCGGCAACAGCCGCGCCTACGAGCTCGCTCTCGCGGCCGCGCTCGAGCAGGCGGCCGAGGACGGCACGCCGCTCAGCCTGTGTCTCGTCGACGTGGACGACTTCAAGCAGATCAACGACATGTACGGGCATCAGGCCGGCGACCGGGTGCTCGCCGAGGTTTCGCGGCTCCTCACCGCGACGGGTGCCGACGGGAGCGCCTTCCGGCTCGGCGGCGACGAGTTCGCGCTCCTGATCCCCTCCGACCAGGAAGGCGCCCGGCGTCACGTCGAGGCGCTCTTTCGGCGATTCTCGGCCGCCGACTTCTCGCACGGCCAGCCCGTCACGGTCAGCGCCGGCGTCGCGACCCTCCCCGACCACGCCGCCGACGCGGAGCAGCTGGAGCGCGTCGCCGACGGCACCCTCTACTGGGCGAAGCACAAGGGGAAGAACCGGTGGTGCATCTACAGCCCGGTCGTCGTCCGGCTCTACTCCGTCGACGAGCTCGAGCGCCGCGCCGAGTACCAGGCACGGCTGCGGGCGGCCGAGAACCTCGTCCGCGTCGTGGACGTGAAGGACGAGTACACGGGAGCCCACTCCGAGCGGGTCGCGCTCCTCGTCGAGGGCATCGTGCGCCAGCTCGGCTTCGAGGACGAGCTGGCCGAGCAGCTCAAGCTTGCCGGGCGGCTCCACGACCTCGGCAAGATCGCGGTCTCGGACAGCATCCTCCAGAAGCCGGAGGCGCTGACCCCGGCGGAGCAGCAGCATGTCGCGGCGCACCCGGAGCTCGGCGCGGCGCTCCTCGACGGCATGGAGATCCGGCCGGTCGACATCTGGATCCGCCACCACCATGAGCACTGGGACGGATCGGGCTATCCCGACGGCCTCTCGGGCGAGGAGATCCCGCTCGGCTCGCGGGTCATCCTCGTGGCAGACGCGTACGACGCGATCACGACCGACCGGACCTACCGTTCCGCCTCGCGCGCGGACGAGGCGCTCGCGGAGCTCAACCGAAAGGCAGGTGTCCAGTTCGACCCGACGATCGTCGCCGCGCTCGAGGCCCACCTCGCCGAGGCGGGGCTGGCCGGCATGCACACGAGCGAGCGGGCCGAGCAGATCGTCGCCTGAGTCAATGGCACTCGCGCTCCCCGTCGTCGCAGCCGTCGCCCTCGGCCTCCTGCTCGGCGGGAAGGTGAGCCGACTCGCAGAGCTGCACCTGCGACGATGGTGGCTCTTCTTCGTAGCGATCGCCCTTCAGGTCGTCGCGTTTCCAGTCGGGGTCCTCCCCTGGAGCACCGACGAGCGCGTCGCGACGACGCTCTGGCTCGCCTCGTATGCGCTTCTGATCGTCGCGGCCGTGCTCAACGCCCGGATCAAGGGTGTCCCGATCGTCGCGCTCGGGATGTGCATGAACCTCGTCGCCATCGTCGCGAACGGGGGGACGATGCCGGTGCGTCCCGAGGCGGTGCTCGCAGCGGGTGACGACTACGGAACGGAGGCGAACAGCACTGTCATGGCTGACGCCCATCTCTCCTGGCTCGTCGATCGCTGGGCGGCGCCGGACTGGATCCCGCTCGCGAATGTGTTCTCGATCGGCGATATGGTCATCGCCGTCGGCGCGGTCGTGATCGTGCTCTCGGCGATGGGCATCCGTGTGCCTCGGCCGCTGAAGAGCCGAGGCGCAAGCTAGACGCTGATGTGAAAGACGCGCCGCGGCCGCGAAGCGGCCGCCTTCAGGGATGTTTGCGCGTGCCGGAATCCGCGCGAGCGGATTCCGGCATTGCGCGAGCTACTCAACTCGTCGCGTCGCGGGCGAGTCTGTCGCCCACGCAAGCGAGGACTTTCAGCGCGATCGACGGCATCGTCTCGACGACTCGCTTGAAGCCGCGATGGGTGATGACGAGGACGTCGACCGGAGACGTCGCCGTGACCGTCGCCGTGCGCGGCGCATCCGTGAGCAGTGCGATCTCGCCGAACCAGTCGCCAGGGCCGAGATCGCTGATCTTCCTGCCCTTGCGGGTGACCCGCACGGTGCCGTTTACGAGCACGAAGAACTCGCGGCCCGGGCGTCCTTCCCGCGTGAGGACGTGGCCGTCGCGTAGGTCGATCTCGTCTGCGGTCAGCGCGAGCTCGCGCAGCTCGCTCTTGGAGCACCCGGCGAAGAGCGGGGCCCGTTTCAGAAGCTCGATCTTCGCGTTCCGTCCGAGCGCCATCGCGCCATCCTAAACGGAGTACGACGCGACTTGCACAACGTGGACATCTGACATGACACGTGTCATGCCGGTGCGCGTCCGGCACCGGCATCGGCCCGTAGCCGAGGACGATGTTACGTCGCAGGTGCTGTGCCGCGCAGCACGGGCGAAGGTTCTCGCCCGTCGCGACGGTGACCCTTCCGCAGAGGCACTCGCGCGCGAGGCGGTTGACCGCGCCCTCGCGACGGACGGATTCGATATCCGGGGCGATGCGTGGCTCACCTGGCGGACTCTGCGCTCGCTCGGTGACCACGCGGCCGCCGCGGCCGCCGCCTGGCAAGACGTCTCCGTGTACGAGTCGAAGGGCGCGACGGCGTACGTTGCTCTCGCGCAGGCCCTTGCGCTGGCGCGGGCCTGACGCCCGCTCCGCGCCGGGGGCGCCGGCTCTTCACGGAACATTTACGGACCCTCAACCAAATCCCCCCAGAAAGGGGACGCCCGATACGTCCTACTGGACGAATACGCGAGTGAACCCGATCCCCAAGGCGAAGGGCGGCGGAATGTCTGCGGCAGAGCTCGAGACGCTGTACGCGTCCGAGATCGATCGAATCGAGCAGTGGCGGCACGAGGAGCTCGAGCGGGCGGGCTACGATCCCGAGAGCGCGCTCGTGCTCGCTGCGAGCCATGACGTCGACCTCCACGACGCCGTGAATCTCCTAAACCGGGGTTGCTCCGTGGATCTCGCACTCCAGATTCTCCTCTAGCCGCGGGGGAACCCAGCGGGTATCACCGCGCACTCCCCTCCGTCAGCGCGAGGCCAGCGACCTTCGCAGATGGTGGTTCTCACACGATACGACCGCGAGTGTCGGCAGAATGCCCGCCGATGCTTCCACTTCTGTCGATCCCGTCGCCGGACTCGAGCACGATCGAGCTCGGCCCGCTCTCGATCCACTTCTACGGCCTGACGTTGCTCGTGGCGATCGCCGCGGCAGTCGGCATCACGGGCGTTCGCTGGACGCGCCGGGGAGGAGACTGGGATCTCATCTTCCGGGTGGCTGTCTGGGGAGTCGCGTCCGGGATCGTCGGCGCGCGTCTCTACCACGTGATCACGAGCTGGAACGAGCTTCCGGACGGTTGGTCGGGGCCGTTCGCGATCTGGAAGGGCGGCCTCGGTGTGTGGGGCGGGATCGGGCTCGGTGTGATCGTCGGCGCGATCGTCGCGAAGCGCTCCGGCGCCGATCTCGGCAAGCTGGCCGACTGCGTCGCGCCCGCGCTCCTCGTCGCGCAGGGGATCGGCCGCTTCGGCAACTGGTGGAACCAGGAGCTCTACGGCAAGGCCACCGACCTGCCCTGGGGGCTCGAGATCTCGCCCGAGAACCGTCCCATCGCCGACATCGAGAGCGACACCTTCCATCCCACGTTCCTCTACGAGGCGCTCTGGTGCTTCGCGGCGGCGGGAGTCCTCTTGCTCCTCGAGCGGCGGTTCCGGATTCGCCCGGGAGGGCTCTTCGCGCTCTACGTCCTCCTCTACAGCATCGGTCGCTTCTGGATCGAGATGCTTCGCGTCGATCCGTCGCACGAGTTCGGCGGTGTGCGCCTGAACGTGTACGTCGCCGGGGCAGCGATCATCCTCTCGACCGCGTTCTTCGTCTGGTGGCAGAAGACGTGGAAGCGGGGTGCAGGGCCACCGCCAAAGGTCGAGGCGATGGCCATCCCTAAGGAGCGCTAGCTTTCCGCTCACCTGTCAAGGCGGGATGAGCGCAGGTGCGAGCAGACCGGCGGGGCCGGCTGGTCGTTGAGTCACGTTGTCGTCGGTGTCCGCGTGCGGCCGCAGGAGCTCGGCAAGCTGATCAGGCGCCGTCGTGCGGCAGGCTTTCGTTGTCGCCGTTGACAGCGGCCGGCGCGGGCGGGCGGCAAGCTAGGTTACGCCGTCATGCGGCATAGCGACGTTCGCCGTCACCGCCCGCGCCTGCGGGCTCGACGATAGCGCTCCTCGTCGTAGGGCTGTTGCTCGCGAAGGAGGGTGTGGCAGAGGCGGCAGGCGTGGCGGGCGAGCGCGACCCGCACCTGGATCGGCGCGAAGCCACGCGCTCGGTATTCGTGGGCGCGCTCGCGGAAGGCAGGCGATGCCTGCGAGAGGCCCCAGGCGATCGCCATCAGCGCGTCGCGGTGCTCGGGCAGCCCCTGCCGAGAGATGCGGCCGCGGCGACTGATGGTCGCCGACTCATAGCTCGCTGGCGCCAGCCCGGTCGCCGAGTACAGTCGCTCCGGGGTGGGAAAGCGCTCGATCGGCAGCGAATGGCAGGCGAAGGCGGCGGCGCGTATGGCCGCGACGCCGGGCAGGCTGGTCAGCACCTGACCCGGCGTTTGCGCGAGCAGATGCGTCAGCTGCCCGTCCGCGTTCGCGAGCGCGGCCAGCAGCGCGTCGAGCCGCTCGAGATCGAGGGCGAGTCGCTGCGCGCGCAGGTCGGCGTCGGCAGGCGGAGCAAGGCAGCTCCGCCAGCGCTCTACCCAGTACTCGGCATTGCTGCGCGTGATCCGGCCTGGAGCGCGCGCCAGCAACGAGCGCACCGTTGGCGCGCGGCCCGAGAAGGCGACGACGCACGCGAGCACCGCCCGCCCGGCGGGGCGCAGCAGGTCGAGCACCCGACCGTGACCCTGCGGCGCCGAGAGCCCGGGGCAGAGGCGGTTGAGTTGATCGTGCAGGCGCTGACGCAGGACTTTGAGCTCGGCGACGAGCTGGCGGCGATGACGTACTACCCCGAGCAGCGCCTCGAGAGCCGGAGCGTCCGGCAGCCGCCCGAGGCCCTGCCGCGCAAGCCAGACGAGGGCGGCACAGTCGCGCTCGTCCGACTTGAACCGGCGCGAGCCGAGTTGCGCTCTCGCCGCCTGCGTCTCCGACGGGGCGAGCAAACGGACACAGCCGGGAAAGCGCCGCTCGAGCTCCGCCGTCCAGGCGCGGTGCAGCGAACCGGTCGCCTCGACCGCGATCACCGGCTCGCTCACGATCCCGCTCCCCGCGATCAGCCGCATGAGCTCGTCGACGCCAGCGCGCTACGTCGTCAGCGACACGGGCTCTCCGATCAGCCCTCGCTCGCCGCTTGCCAGCCAGACACGATTCGCGACCTTGCCCGGATCAATCGCCACTACCAGCGCCTCCGCCGGAAGCGGCTCCCGAAGCAGACTCGACACGAGAAACCTCCTTTCGAGAAGAAAGAAGGAACAGAACGACACTCCCCGGACGGGAACGCCGGATCAGACCAGCTCAGTGCCTATCAGCGACCGAACCCGGCGCGTCCGGCCGCGTGGCTAGCCTCCGCCCGTGGCTCCGACTCCGGTGCGCGAGCTCGAGCTCGACCTCGATGCGTTCGAGGGCCCGTTCGACCTTCTTCTGACGCTTCTCCTGAAAGAGGAGCTCGAGCCCCGCGAAGTGGACGTCGCCGCGATCGTCCTCTCTTTCGTCGAGCTGATGGCGGAGCGTGACGAGCTCGACCTGGAGGCCTGCGGCGAGTTCCTCGTCCTCATCTCGGCGTTGCTCGAGCTCAAGGCGCGGGCTCTCTTCCCCGACGAGGCGGCCGAGCTCGGCGAGCTGGAGCCCGAGGAGGCCGCCGAGGAGCTGGCGCGCCGCCTGGCCGAGTACCGCCGGATGAAGGAGGCTGCCGCCTGGCTGGTCGAGAGGCTCGCCGCCGAGGGCGACCGCTGGTTCCGGCTTGGCCCCGCTCCGCTCGCGCCGCAGCCCGAGCGTACGCTGGCGCCGCAGGATCCTTCGGCGCTCGCCGCTGCCATGCGAGCGCTGGCCGAGCCGCCTCCGACCGTCTCGCTGAGCCACATGGCGCTTCGCTTCCCGCCCGTCTCGCAGTTCGTCGAGCGCTTTCGCGCACTGCTCGCGCGCCGACGCCGCGTCGACTTCGACGCGGAGGTCGGCGGGCTCTCCCGGGTCGAGCAGGCGGTTGCCCTCCTCGCCTTGCTCGAGCTGCGCAAGTCGGGCGAGATCGCGCTCAGCCAGGCGGCTCCCTTTGCTCCCATAAGGGTTTCGCGCTCCTCGCGCCCCTGGGCGGCGCCGGCTCTCGCCGAGCGCCTTCCCGGGGGTCCCCAGAAAGTGCAACGCACTTTCTGGGGTGAAAGCCCGGCTCCGCCGCCGCCTGGCGCCGCTGACGAGCCGATGCCTTCCGGGGCCGTGCAGAGCACCGTCCCCTCCGGCCTCGGCTCGCCAGCAACGCCCCAGGAACGCGAGGAAGGTTTCGAGGCACTCGACAGCGAAAGGATCCTCACATGGACAGCCCGCTCCGCCTGATCGCCTCCAACCCGGTCGATCGCCTCGCGCGGACGGTCGAGGCACTCCTCGTCGTGGCCTCCGCGCCTCTCTCCGTCGCCGAGCTCTCGGAGGCCACCGACGACGACCCGCAGCGCGTCGAGACCGCGCTCGCGCTGCTGCGTGAGCGCTACAGCGAGGGCAGGAGCGGAATCGTTCTCGAGGCGGTTGCCGGCGGCTTCGCCTTTCGCGCGAGTCGCGAGGCGTCCGGGGCATGCGCCCGGCTCTTCGAGCGACCGGTGGAGCGCGGCCTGTCGCAGGCTGCGCTCGAGACGCTCGCCATCGTCGCCTATCTCGGTCCATGCTCCCGTCCGGAGGTCGCCCGCATTCGGGGCGTCGCCGCCGACTCCGCTGTCGCAAGCCTCGTCGAGCGGGGCTTGATCACCGAAGCGGGCCGTGAGACCGGACCGGGTGGAGCCGTCCGCTACCGGACGACGCCGCTCTTCGAGCGGGTTTTCGGGCTCCAGAGCCTCGCGTCACTGCCCCGTCTCGACGATCTCGGCGAAGACGCCGGAGAGCTACGTGAGCGCCTGCTCGAGGTTGCTTCGGCCCGGGCGTCGTAAGGGCGAGGCTCGCCTGGCCCCTGGGCGCCGCTCGGGCCTACAGCTGCCAGACGCTCTGGCGGAGAACGGGAACCGCGTCGCCGTCGCCGGTGATCCCGTCGACTGCGAGCTCCGCGCTCCCGATCATGAAGTCGACGTGGACATGGCTCTGGTTGACACGCGCCTTGTCCGCAGGATCCTCGACCGGATGGTCGTAGCCGTTGCCGAGCGCGATGTGCGTCGCCGCGTTCTCGTCGATGAGCGTGTCCAGGAAGACCGTCTCGAGGGGGCCGATGCGCCCCTGGTCGTCGACCAGCGCGATCTCTCCGAGCCGTGCGGCTCCCTCGTCCCTCGATGCGACGGAACGGAGCGCGTCCACGCCCTGGTCGGCGTCGATCTTCACCGCACGACCCCCCTCGAACTCGACGCGGATCCCGGAGATCACCGATCCGGAGAGCTCGAGCGGCATCGTCGCGCTGACGAAGCCGTCGACGCGCTCCGGGTCGGGAGTCGTGAAGAGCTCCTCGGTCGGAATGTTCGGCGAATGTCGCCGCCCGTCGACGGTGACGAGATCTCCCGCAGCCCAGTGGGCCGACGGAAGCAGTCCGATCGTGAGGTCGGTGCCTGGCCCGTGGAGCCTGAGCGCGTCGAATCGCCGCTCCGTGAGCCGTTGAGCGTTTGCCTTCAACACCGCGTTTCGCTCCTGCCACGCAGCGGCTGGATCGTCCGCATCGAGGCGGCAGATGTGCGCGACCGCCTCCCACAGCTTCTCGTACGCCTCCTCGCGCTCGAGCGCCGGGTAGACGACCTCGGCCCACGACCGCGTCGGAGCGGGGACGATGCACCAGCTCGTCGTCATCCGGTTCACGATCTCGCCCGTCTCGGGCAGGTAGGGGAGGAGGTCGCGTCCTGCGCGAGCCGGGTCGAGTCCTTCGAGCGCGCGCGGGGCGTGGGGCCCGGACAGTGTGATGCGCGCGGCGTGCTCGTCGGAGAGGTACTGCAGCCGCTGCGACATCCACGGCGGGATGTAGTCGAGCGTGTCCTCGTCTGCCAGGGCGATCCGCTCGCGCTTCACCCACTGGTCGAAGTAGACGACGTCGACATACTTCGCTCCGCGCTCGTAGGCCTTGCGGGCGACCATGCGAGTCAGCTCCTCTTTCCCGATGTAGCTCGTCACGGACAGGAGCTGCCCGGGCTGCACGTTCGCGCCGTGGACGGCGAGCTCCGCGAGCTTGCTGGTCCATACGTCGATCTGGCTCACGGCGGCACCCTAGCCAGACGACAATGGTGGAGTGCGCCTGAACGCTTTTCTCGCCCGTGCCGGAGTCGCCTCGCGGCGGCGCGCCGACGAGCTGATCCTGGAGGGGAGGGTCCGGGTGAACGGTGAGCCAGGGGAGCTGAACACCGTCGTCGGCGCGAACGACGTGGTCGAGGTCGACGGACAGCGTGTCGCCCGGCAGCCTCTCGTGTACGTCCTCCTCAACAAGCCGTCCGGCGTCGTCACGACCGCGCACGACCCGCACGGACGCCCGACCGTCGTCGACCTCGTCTCGCACGAGACGCGGGTCGTCCCCGTGGGCAGGCTGGACGCCGATACGACAGGCGCGCTCCTTCTCACCAACGACGGTCAGCTGGCGCACCGGCTGGCGCACCCCCGCTACGGGGTTCCGAAGGTCTACGAGGCCGACATCGAGGGGTCACCGGCTCCGAAGGCGCTCGAGGCGCTTCGAGAGGGCATCGAGCTCGAAGACGGGGTCACGGCGCCTGCCGAGGTGCGCGTCCTGCATCGCGGGACGCGGTTGACGAGGCTCGAGCTCACGCTGCACGAGGGTCGCAAGCACCAGGCCAAGCGCATGTGCGAGGCGGTCGGGCATCCGGTGCGGCGGCTGCACCGGAGCCGTTACGCCGGGCTCGGCCTCGGGGATCTCGAGTCGGGCCAGTGGCGAGAACTTACGGCTGTCGAGGTGGAGTCGCTTCGCCGAGCGTCTACGGCCTCGTGAACCCCATGCGGTCGTACACGGTCTCGAGCGTCGGCGCGGATGCCTCCCGCGCCTTGTCCGCTCCCAGGCCGAGCAGGCGCGCGAGCTCGGTCGAGTCGGAGCGAAGCTCGTGGTACCGGGTTTGGATGGGCACGATGAGCTCGACGAGCGCGTCTCCCACGGCCTCCTTGAACGTGCCGTATCCCTGCCCGTCGAACCGTGCCTCGACCTCTTCGATCGTCTCGCCCGTCGCCACGGTCATCAGCTCGATGAGGTTCGCGACGCCCGGTTTCGAGTCGTCGTGGCGAACTTCGCGTCCGGAGTCGGCCACGGCGCGCTTGATCTTCCGACGGATGGAGTCGGGGTCGTCGAGCATCAGTACCTTGCCCTGCTCGGTACCAAACGACTTCGACATCTTCCTGGTGGGCTCCTGGAGGTCCATGATGCGTGCGCCGGCCGTCGGATAGACCCCTTCGGGGACCGTGAACGTGTCGCCGTACCGCGCGTTGAAGCGGATGGCAAGGTCCCGGCAGAGCTCGAGATGCTGACGTTGGTCGTCGCCGATGGGGACGATGTCGGTCTGGTAGAGGAGGATGTCGCCGGCCATCAACACGGGATACGCGAACAGCGCGGATGAGACGAGCGCCTGGAGCTCGCCTTTCTCCTTGAACTGCGTCATCCGGCCGAGCTGGCCGTAGGGCGTCACCGCCCCGAGCAGCCAGGCCGCCTCTGCGTGTGCCGTGACGTGACTCTGAACGAAGACCGTCGAGCGGCCAGGGTCGAGGCCGGTGGCGAAGAGCATCGCCGCGATGTCCAACGTCCCGTCGCGTAGCTCGGTCGGGTCATGGTCGACGGTGATCGCGTGGAGGTCCACGATGCAGAAGTACGCGTCACCCTGCTTCTGCGTGGCGGCGTATTGCCGGAAGCCGCCGCTGTAGTTGCCGATGTGGGGTTCGCCGGTGGGCTGGATTCCCGAGAAGATCTTCACGCCGGCAATTCTCTCTGGACCCGCGGGACGGTGTCGGGCCACCACTAGACTCAGGCGTGATGGACATCACAGGGACACCGGAGCTGCTTGCCTACCGGCTCGTCGCGCGCGAGCTGACGCAGCGCGAGACGCGCTTGCCGGTGATCGTCGACCCGTCGCACGCGGCGGGGCGCAGCGACCTCCTCCTCCCGCTCGCGGGTGCCGCTGTGGCGCGGACGGCGTGATGGTCGAGGTGCATCCGCAGTCCGAGGACGCGCTCTGTGACTGGCCGCAGCAGATCCGAGTCGGCGAGCTCGCCCGCTTCGCCGACGAGATCCGCACCCTCGTCGCGCTCATGGGCAAGACCGTCGGTTGACCACCGGACGCTGACGGTCATGCGCATCGAGCCCGTGCCCGCGCTCGAGGGGCACGTCGCGGTGCCGGGCGACAAGTCGATCTCGCACCGCGCGCTTCTCGTAGGAGCTCTCTGCGACGGCGAGACCCGCGTCGTCGGGTTCGGACGCTCGGCGGATACCGAGGCGACGATCGAGGCGGTTCGCAGGCTTGGCGTGTTGGTCGAGGAGCACGACGTCGACACGTTGACCGTCCACGGTGTCGGGCTCCGAGGTCTCTCCGAGCCGGCCGGTCCGATCGACTGCCGGAACGCGGGAACGCTGATGCGGCTCCTGGCCGGGATTCTCGCGGGACACCGCGGCCGCTTCGAGCTCGTGGGGGACGAGTCGCTCTCCGCGCGCCCGATGGAGCGCGTCGCCGAGCCGCTCCGCAGGATGGGTGCGCGCGTCGAGACGACCGAAGGGCACGCTCCGGTCGTGGTCGAGGGGTCCGCGCTGCACGCCATCGACTACGAGCTTCCGGTTCCCTCCGCGCAGGTGAAGTCGGCGATCCTCCTCGCGGGCGTCCTCGCCGAAGGGAGGACGACCGTCGTCGAGCCGCTCCCGACGCGGGATCACACGGAGCGCCTCCTCGAACGAGCGGGGGCGCGCGTCACGCGTCGGCCGAGCAGCGTCACGGTCGAAGCTGCCCAGAGGCTCGAGCTGGGAGAGCTCGAGGTCGCCCGTGACTTCTCGTCCGCGGCGCCTCTGCTCGTGGCTGCGGCGATCGTCCCCGGCTCTGCTCTGACCGTGCACGGCGTGAACCTCAACCCGCGCCGGATCGGCCTGCTCGACGTGCTCGAGCGCATGGGTGCGCGGATCGCCGTCTACAACCGGCGTTCGATCGGGGGTGAGCCAGCAGGAGAGGTGGAGGTCCGCACGTCGGAGCTCGTCGGCGCCTCCGTCACCGCCGCCGAGGTCCCGACGCTGATCGACGAGCTTCCCTTCCTCGCGCTCGCCGCGTGCCACGCTCGCGGCGAGACCGTGGTCCGGGGCGCCGCCGAGCTTCGGCTCAAGGAGTCCGACCGGATCGAGGCCGTCGTCGAGGAGCTTCGCCGGATCGGAGGGCACATCCGGGCAACGCGCGACGGCTTTCGGATCAAGGGGGTTCCCGCGCGGCTCCGGGGCGGCGTGTTCGACTCTCGTGGAGACCACCGGCTCGCGATGCTCGGTGCCGTGGCCGGAGTGTCGTCGCGCGAGGGCGTGGAGCTTCGCGGAGCAGGTGCCGTCGACGCGAGCTTCCCCGGATTCTTCGAGGTTCTCGGGCAGGTCGCCCCCGACTCGGTTCATTACCCTCCCCGGACATGATCGTCGCCATCGACGGCCCGGCCGGCTCGGGGAAGAGCACCGTCGCGCTCGAGCTCGCACGGCGACTCGGGTTCCTCTATCTCGACACGGGAGCGATGTACCGGGCGCTGACGTGGCTCGCGCAGAAGAACGGCGTCGGACTCGAGGACGGCACCGCTCTCGCACGCCTTGCGCGTGAGCACCCCGTCTCCTTCGACGCGGAGGGGCGCGTCGAGATCGACGAGGAGGATGTGTCCAGGGAGATCCGCGAGGCCGTGATCGACCGGCTCGTACCGGTCGTCGCACGCCACCCTGAGGTGCGGGAGGTCATGCGTGAACGGCAGCGGGCGCTCGGGGCCTTGGGAGACTCGGTCATCGAAGGGCGTGACATCGGCAGCGTCGTCGTGCCCGGAGCCGAGGTGAAGGTCTTCCTCGTCGCCGAGGAGGACGAACGCGCGCGCCGCCGCACCGTCGACCGGCCCGGCGTGGGCGCGGACACGCTGGCCGCGGATCTCAGACGTCGTGACGAGCGAGACGCCGCGAACACGCAGCCTGCCGCCGACGCCGTCGTCCTCGACACGACGAACCTGAGCGTCGACGACGTGGTCGACCGCATCGCCGAGCTCGTGCAGGCGAGGCGATGAACAAGACGGACGCCGCCTGGGTCGTCGGCCGCGCCACTATCGGGACGGCGGTCAAGATCGCCGCGCCGCTGCGCGTGTACGGCGCCGAGCGAGTGCCGATGACCGGCGGCCTGGTCGTCGCGGCCAACCACTTCAGCTGGATCGACCCGCCTGCGCTCGGGGCCGCAAGCCCGCGCACGCTCTATTTCATGGCCAAGGTCGAGGCGCACCGCATCCCGGGCCTCGGCGAGCTCATGAGGACTTTCGGCGCGTTTGCCGTGCGGCGCGGCGAGTCCGACCGCGACGCTGTGCGAATGATGCGCCAGATCGTCAGGGACGGGAACGCGCTCGGCATGTTCGTCGAAGGCACGAGACAGCGATCCGGTGAGCCCGGCCCCGTCCTACCGGGAGCCGCGATGGTGGCGATCAACGAGGATGTTCCGGTCATTCCCGTCGCGCTGCATGGCAGTCACAGCTGGCGCCCCGGAAGCTTCCGCCCGGTCTCGGTCGCGTGGGGGCAGCCGATGACGTTCGAGGGGCTGCCACGTGGCGGGAAGGGCTACAAGGAGGCGTCGCTCGAGATCGAGCGCGAGATCCGCAAGCTGTGGAAATGGCTTGTCGGGCTCCACGAGCTCGGCCGCCCCCGCGACGCGACGCCACCGGCATGACGGACATGGAGCCGACCGACGTCGAGATCGCGGGCACCGTGGCGATCGTCGGCTTCCCCAACGTCGGCAAGTCGACGCTCCTCAACCGGCTGACTGCGACCCGCACCGCTGTCGTGCACGAGACCCCGGGCGTGACGCGCGACCGGAAGGAGCTCCTCTGCGACTGGTCCGGCACGCACTTCAGGCTGATCGACACCGGAGGAGTCGATCGCGCCGACACCGGACCGTTCGGGCCGCAGGTCGCGGCGCAGGCGCGCGAAGCGGTGGAAGAGGCGGACCTCGTGCTCATGGTCGTCGACGCGAAGGCAGGCGTGACGCCGGGGGACGAGGAGCTCGCGGAGATCCTGCGCTCCTCCCGCCGCCCCGTGCTCGTGCTCGCGAACAAGATCGACGACCCCCGCCGCGACCTCGAAGCCCTCGAGTTCCACCGGCTCGGGCTCGGTGACCCCATTCCGGTCTCGGCCCTGCACGGGCACGGCACCGGCGACCTCCTGGACGAGATCGTCGAACGGCTTCCGGGGCGCACCGAGCGACCGGTCGGGGAGGAGGCGATCAAGGTCGCGATCCTCGGGAGGCCGAACGTCGGCAAGTCGTCGCTCCTGAACGCGCTGCTCGGCCGCGAGCGGGTGATCGTCTCCGAGGTTCCCGGGACGACGAGAGATGCGATCGACACCGTCCTCCGTCGCGACGAGACGACCTTCGTCCTCGTGGACACGGCGGGGCTTCGTCGCAAACGGAGGCAGCGCCAGGGGATCGAGTACTACTCCGAGCTGCGCGCCCTCGAGGCCGCCGAGCGCGCGGACGTGGCGCTCGTGCTCGTCGATGCGAGCCAGGGAGTGGTCGACCAGGACCTGGCAGTTGCGGACGTCGCCCGGAAGGCCCAGTGCGCGACCGTCGTCGTCCTGTCGAAGTGGGATGTCACGGAGGTTCGCATCGAGGACGTGAAGCCGCACATCGCAACCCGGCTCCGGCAGCGCCCGCCCGTGATCGCCGTGTCGGCTCAGACCGGACGCGGTCTCGAGCGGCTGCTCGACACGGTCGAGGACCTCTTCACCCGGTTTGCAGGGCGCATCGCCACCGCCGAGCTGAACCGGGCGCTCCAGGAGCTGCGAGAAGCGCGCCAGCCACCGGGACGCCGTGGCCGTCGGCTCAACCTGCTCTACGGGACGCAGGTGAGCACGCGACCCCCTCGATTCCGACTCTTCGTCAACGACCGCAAGCTCGTCACCCGCGACTACGGGTACTGGGTGGAGAACGAGCTTCGCCGACGCTTTAGGCTCGAGGGCGTGCCCGTCTCGATCGACTTCGTCACCTCCGAATGAGGTTCGTGGTGGTGGGAGCCGGGTCCTGGGGGTCGGCGTTCGCCTGTCTCCTCCGCGACAAGGGCCACGACGTGACGCTCGCAGCACGCGATCCGGAGCAGGTCGCCGCGATCTCCGGGACGGGCCGGAACCCGCGGTACGCGCGGGACGCCGATCTCCGCGGGATCGCCGCATCGCTGATCGACGAGGCGCCTTTCGCCGACGCCGACGTCCTGGTCGTCGCGGTGCCCAGCCGGGTGTTCGGCGAGGTCGTGGCCGGCCTGCCCGGCACCGCACCGGTCCTGAGCCTTACCAAGGGCCTCGATCCGGGGACGGGGGAGCGGCTCTCGACACTCGTGCGCGGCCGCTCCGTCGCCGTGCTCTCCGGGCCGAACATCGCCGACGAGATCGTCCGGGGACTCCCGGCCGCAGCGGTGATCGCCAGCGAGGACCTCGAGCTCGCCGTCCGGCTCCAGCTCGCCGTGCACTCGACGATCTTCCGCGTGTATGTCAACGAGGACGTCGTGGGCGTCGAGCTCTGCGCGGCGGCGAAGAACGTGATCGCACTCGCAGCCGGCGGCGCGGACGGGCTCGGGCTCGGGGACAACGGGAAGGCGGCGCTCGTCGCCCGCGGCCTGGCGGAGATGAGGCGGCTGGCGGAGGTGGCCGGGGCCCGGCCGGACACGTTCGCCGGGCTGGCCGGTATGGGCGACCTCATCGTCACGTGCTGGTCGCCCTCGGGGCGCAACCGCCGCGCGGGCGAGCTCATCGCCCAGGGCGCCTCGCCCGACGAGGCTGCCTCGCAGATCGGGATGGTGGTCGAAGGTCTGACGACCGCCCCGGTGCTTCGCGACCTCTCGCACCGGCTCGGCATCGAGCTGCCGATCACCGAAGGCGTGTGCGCGGTCCTCGACGGCGTGCCGCTCACGGCGCTCGTCGAGCAGCTCATGGGACGCGAGCCCACGACGGAGTAGCCCACCTACCACGCAGGTAGCCTTCCGGCCTATGGCTGCGCGCTCGTTCCCGTTCACCTCCGAGTCGGTCACCGAGGGCCACCCGGACAAGATCGCCGACCAGATCTCGGACTCCGTGCTCGACGCAGTCCTCGCAGACGACCCCAACGGGCGCGTCGCGTGCGAGACGCTCGTGACGACCGGGCTCGTGGTCGTCGCCGGCGAGATCTCGACCGAGACGTACGTCGACGTCCCCAAGCTCGTACGCGGCCGGATCGCGGAGATCGGCTACACGAACTCCGATCTCGGCCTCGACGCGGAGACGTGCGGTGTCATCACCTCGATCCAGGAGCAGTCGCCCGACATCGCGCGAGGGGTGGACACGGCGTACGAGGTCCAGCACGATCCCGGCGACGAGGATCCGCTCGACCAGATCGGGGCAGGCGACCAGGGGATGATGTTCGGTTACGCATGTCGCGACACGCCGGAGCTGATGCCGCTGCCGATCGTTCTCGCCCACAGGATCTGCAGGCGGCTCGCGGAAGTCCGGCGCGGCGACCTGATGCCCTATCTCCGTCCGGACGGGAAGTCCATGGTCACGGTGCGCTACGAGGTCGACGAGCACGGGCGGCAGCGACCCGTGGAGATCGAGCGGCTGCTCGTCGTGTGCCAGCACATGGACGGCATCAGTGTCGAGTCGCTGATCAAGCCGGACGTCATCGAGAAGGTTCTGCATCCGATTCTGCCCCGCGATCTCTACGACGAGCGGAGATTCGCGGAGCGCGACTTCGTCCTCGTCAACCCCACCGGCAAGTTTGTCGAGGGGGGCCCGAAGGCCGATACCGGCATGACCGGGCGCAAGATCATGGTCGACTCCTACGGCGGCGCCGCTCGCCAGGGTGGCGGCTGCTTCTCGGGGAAGGATCCGACGAAGGTCGACCGCTCCGCCGCCTATGCGGCGAGGTACGTGGCTAAGAACCTCGTCGCGGCCGGCCTCGCCGAGCGCTGCGAGCTCCAGGTCGCGTACGCGATCGGCGTTGCGCATCCGGTCTCGATCGAGGTCGAGTGCTTCGGCACGGAGTCGATCCCGGTCCCGCGGATAGAGGAGCTCGTCCGGGAGCACTTCGACCTTCGCCCAGCCGCGATCATCCGTGACCTCGACCTGCTTCGGCCGATCTATTCGAAGACGGCTGCCTACGGCCACTTCGGGCGCGACGACCACGAGTTCACGTGGGAGCGGACCGACAAGGCGGACGCCCTGCGCGCGGCTGCCGGCCTGCTCTCCGAGTCGACGGTCTGATTGCGGAGAGACCGAAGGCCCGCGCCGCGGGCCTTCGGATGGAGGGCAACTAGATGAGAGGGAGTGCGCACGTTCGATCAAAGCGCGATCTCGTAAGAGCCACCTGTGAGTTCCCTAAGAGTTGCCTAAGAAACACGAAGGGGCCCGCCAGAGGGCCCCTTCGTGCTTCGTCGTGTCGAGTGATTCCGGTCTTGCGCTTGGCTACCTCTTCTCGAACGTATTCGAGGCGAGTCGATCGGCGAGCAGTCCGAGCTTCTCGAGTGCAGCGTCCGCTTGGGCCTGCGTGATCCGCCCCGCTGCGACCGCCTTCGCGAGCCGCTCCTTCGCAGGGGCGAGCATGGCGGCCTTCAGCGCGTCGACGCTCTTCCCCTGCTTCTGTGCGAGCCCCGCCAGCGAGTTGCCGGGAAGCTGCTCCCGAAGCTCGGCCCTGTCGAGGCCCAGGAACTCGGCGGCCGCACGCAGCATGCTGCGGGCCGCGAGCCGTGCCTTGCCGTGGCGAGCACCCTGGCAGAGCGAGCCTACGGAGATCCGCTCCCTGAGCTGCGCAGCTCGCTCGGAAGAGATCCGGCCTGCGTTCTCGGCCGCATCGACACGTGCGAGCAGCCTCGCCTTGATGTCGGCCTGGAGTTGCTCGACGGAGACGCCTCGCGCTTCTGCGATCTTGGCGAGCCGTTCCCCGCAGCGGGCGCTCCGGTCTCCGTCGCCCGGGCCCGCGACCGCGACGCCACCTCCGATCAGAAGTGCGCCTGCTCCCACGATCGCGGTAACGGCGTAACGGTTGATCCTCATTCTTCCCCAGTCTCCTTTCGTGCTTCCCCGTTTCCCGCGCACATGCTGGCAGCCCTCTGTGAGCGAGGGCTAAGAGGTGTTTGAGCGTTCCGTAAGGGCGCGTTACACGGCGTGGACGTAGATCCCGTCCGCAGCCTTCGACGTGATCGCGCGTTCGGCACCCTCGACGGCGACCGTCAGCTGGCCCGCCGCGGGCTGCGTGGCGCGCACCTCGACGTGCGTGCCCGGCGCGAGCCCCTCGTCGTAGAACCAGTGGAGGAGGTCGCCGTCGTGCTCGGCGAGTCGGACGATCTCCGCGGGCCGCCCGATCTCGAGCTCCCCGAGCGCGACGAGCTCCGCGTTCTCGGCCTGCTCGAGCTCCGGCTCCACGGGCCAGCCGTGCGGGCACCGATCCGGATGCCCGAGGCGCTCGTTGATCCGCTCGATCATCTCATCCGTGAACGTGTCGCCGAGCTCGTCGGCCTGCACGTGGGACTCGGCTGCCGTATAGCCCATGAAGTCGGTGAGGAAGCGCTCGATGATGCGGTGCTTGCGGACGACGCGTTTCGCGCGCTCGATTCCCGCATCGGTGAGGATCGCCTCCTTCTGGTCGCCGCGCTCGACGAGCCCGTCGGCCTCGAGGCGCTTCAGCATCTCGCCTGCGGACGCCCTCGAGACGCCCAGCATCTCGGCGACGCGAGCCGCGATCGCCGTCGACCCGGTCGACGGGCGGTACTCGCCGATGGGAAAGGCGAGGAAGTAGATCGTCTCGAGGTACTCGTCGACCGAGTGGCCGTGCGGCTGCGCCATGGCGCTCAACTCTAGCCCGAACCGCCCGACTCGAACCGGCGGCTCGAGGAGATGAGGTAGAGCACGGGCGCCGACACCGCGATCAGCACGAGCGCGGGCAGCGCCGCCCGTGAGTACGCACCGACCTGCGTCAGCTTCCAGATCTCGGTGGCGAGCGTCTCGAACCCGATTGGCCGTAGCAGGAGCGTCGCCGGAAGCTCCTTCATCGCGGAGAGGAAGACGAGCGCCGCGCCTGCGAGCACCCCCGAGCGCACGAGCGGCACCGTCACGAGAGCGATGGTCTGGAGCGGCCCGCGCCCGAGGCCGCGGGCCGCCTCCTCGTAGCGCGGGCTCACGCGCTCGAGCGCGGACTCCACCCCCGAGAGCCCCTGAGGAAAGAAGCGGACGACGTATGCGAACACGAGTAGAGCCAGCGTTTGGTAGACGGGCGATGCGTACCGCGCCGCGAAGAAGACGAGCGAGAGCGCGATGACGAGCCCCGGCAGGGCGTTTCCCGCGTACGAGAGCCGCTCGAGCATGTTGGAGGTCCGTGACGGATAGCGGAGGGCGAGCAGGGCGACAGGGAGGGCGGCGAGGACGGCGGCACCCGCCGCGAGCCCGGAGGCGCCGAGCGAGTGGAACGCCTCCCTCCAGGGCATCTGGAGCTCGCGCTCGTTGGCGATTCCACGCGCGAGCCAGTAGCCGAGCACGCCGGCGGGGAGGACGAGGAAGAGCCCGACGACGGCCGCGCAGAACGCGAGCGCCGGCGCTTTCCAGCGCCCCAGCCGCACGATCGGCTGGGGCCGCTCCGCTCCGGGGCTCGTCCGGTAGAGGCGGCCTCGCCGCCTTGTCCTGTATTCGACGACGAGCGCGACGGCGGTGAGCGCGACGAGCAGCAGCCCGAGGGTCGCCGCCGGAGCGCGGTCGAACAGGCTCTTGTACTGGATGTAGATCGCCCGGGTGAGGGTATCGTAGTTCATGAGCGAGACGACCCCGAAGTCCGAGAGGGTGTAGAGAGCCACGAGGAGAGCGCCGAGGCCGACGGCGGGTCGGAGTGCGGGCGCAATGACCCGGATGAAGGTGCGCCGCCCAGACGTCCCGAGCCCGCGGGCCACCTCCTCGAGCGAGGGGTCGAGGTTCCGCAGGGCGGCCTGTGTGAGCAGGAAGACGTACGGGTAGGTGGCGAGCGTGAGCGCGACGAGTGCGCCCCAGTAGCCCTTGACCTCCGGGAGGTGCTCCACGCCGAGCGCGTCGGCGAGCAGCCCGCGCTCGCCGAAGAAGCCGAGGAGACAGAAGGCCGCGACGTAGCTCGGGATGACGAGTGGGAGTGCTCCGGCCGTCGACCACACGCGGCGCGCCGGGAGGTCCGTGCGCGTGACGAGCCACGCGAGGGGAACCCCGACGAGCACCGAGGCCGCCACGACCCCGATCGCCAGCAGCACCGTGTTCCACACGAGGCGCCAGGTCGAAGCCTCGCCGAGGATCTCGAGCGCCCTGCCGCCGCCCACGACCCGGATGACCAGGTACGCGAGCGGCAGCAGCAGTGCTGCAACGACGATGCCCGCCGCGAGGGCGAGCGGGAGCGGGGCGCGCGTCCCCGCTCCGCGGCTCACGTCAGATAGCCGGTCTCGCGCAGGAGTTCGATCGTCGCCTCGTGCTCCGCGCCGAAGCTCGTGAGGTCGACGTCGGGACCCTGGAGCGTCGCGAGCGGACGCAGTCCCTCCTTGGGCTCGATGCCCTCGACGAGCGGGTACTCCGCCTCCTCCGCCGCTTCGACGTAGAAGCGCTGCCCTTCCTCCGAGAGGAGGAACTCGACGAAACGTTCCGCGTCGTCGCTCTGGTCCGAGCTCTTGAGCACACCTGCACCCGCGACGGAGACGAGCGCTCCGGGATCCCCGGCTGCGAGGAAGCGGTTCGCGATCGGCGCGTCCGGCTGCTCCTCCTTGACGAGGTAGAGGTAGTAGTGGTTCACGAGCCCGAGGTCGATCTCGCCGGCGGCCGCGGCCTCGACGATCGGCGTGTTCTTCTCGTACTCCTTGGGGTCGTTCTTCTGCAGGTCGAGCAGCCACTGCCGTGTCCGCTCGTCGCCCGCCGACAGCCGCATCGCGGTCACGAACGCCTGGAAGGATGCGTTGGTCGGCGCGATCCCGATCCGGCCCTTCCACTTGGGGTCGGTGAGGTCGAACACCGAGTCCGGGACCTCGTCCTCGGAGAGCGCCTGGGTGTTGTAGACGATCACCCGCGAGCGGCCCGACGTACCGACCCAGCGGCCCTCGTCGTCGCGGAAGCGCTCCTCGACCCGGTCGAGAATCTCCTGCGGTAGCTCCGCGAGCTGGGACTCGATCGAGCCCAGCGACCCTGGGTCCTGCGCCCAGAAAAGGTCGGCGGGAGAGTTTCCGCCCTCCTCCGCGATCGTCGCGGCGAGCTCGGCGCTGTCTCCGTACCGCACCTCGACCTCGATCCCCGTCTCCTCGCTGAACATGTCGAAGAGCGGCGCGACGAGCTCCTCCTCACGACCCGAGTAGATCGTCAGCGGGCCGCCGTCATCGCCCCCGCAGCCCGCAGCCGCCAAGGCTGCGACCAGGACGACGATACCCGCGATCACCTTCATGTAGACCTCCGTGTAAGGGTTTCCTCAGCCGCGGTGTAAGGGCCACCTTACACGGATCTGACCAAGATTGATCAGGCCGTCAGTTCAGGATCGGGACGCGGCCATCGTGGAGCCGAATCGAGACGCGGGCCCCGAGCGGCACGACTTCCGTCGACGGCCGCTGGGAGACGAGCTCGACCCCGTCGAGGCGCACGCGGTAGAAGACGTCGTGACCTCGAAACTCGCGTGCCACCACCTCCGCTTCGCCCGCCGGATCGAGCTCGAGCTCGAGGAGCTCCGGTCGCACGAGCACCTGTGAGGTGGCGTAGCCGTTCGCCGGGAACGCCCCGAGCGCCGTGTGGACCAACCCGTCCGCCACGGGGCCGGTCAGGACGTTGCCGGCGCCGACGAACTCCGCAGCCCACCGGGAGGCGGGTGCGAAGTAGAGCTCCTCGGACGTTCCCTCCTGGACGATCTTCCCGTCGCGCATGAGAGCGATCCGATCGGCGAGTGAGAACGCCTCCTCGCGATCGTGGGTGACGAGGACGACGGTGACCCCGAGTGGGCGGATGATCTCGGTGACCTCTCCGCGGAGCGACTCGCGCAGGGAGGGGTCGACGTTCGACCATGGCTCGTCCAGGAGGACGAGCTCGGGTGCGGGCGCGAGCGCGCGGGCGAGGGCGACTCGTTGCTGCTGACCGCCCGAGAGCTCGTGCGGGTACCGCCTGCCGAGGCCGTCGAGCCTGACGACCGAGAGCAGGGACGGAACCCGCGCCGCGCGCTCACGACGCGCGAGACCGAACGCCACGTTCTGGGCCACTGTGAGATGGGGGAACAGCGCGTAGTCCTGGAACACCATCCCGACCCGGCGCTGCTCGGGCGGCACCCATGATCCCGCTCCAGCCACGATTCGGCCGGCTACCTCGACGGTTCCGGCGTTGGGGCGCTCGAAGCCGGCGACGAGGCGCAGGAGGGTCGTCTTCCCGCAACCCGAGGGGCCCAGCAGGGCGACGACCTCGCCGCGGTCGACGCAGAGCGAGGTGTCGTCGACGGCGACGACGTCGCCGAAGCGCTTGGTCACGCCTTCGAGGCGGATCATCAAACACGCCATGTAAGGCAAACCTTACACCGGCACGCGCCAGTCGGATACGCGACACGGTTCAGTCGCGACGCCGCGAGCATTTCTCCCAAGTTACAAGGAATACTTGCTCCGCTGACCCTGCTCAGCGAGCGCGCTGGCGGCTCGAAGTGAGCACCAGACGCCAAGTTACAACTTGCAGCTTGGCTGTTCTGCGACAGTCAGCCCCCCGCGGGCGCGGCTACGCTCGCCGTCGTGCCCCTCGCGGAGATCTACCCCCTCGTGACCGCCCGCGCACTTGCGCGGCCGTTCACGTACGAGGTACCCGAGGACGCTGGGCGGGGAGCCGTCGTCTCCGTGCAGCTCGGCGCACGCCACCTGCGCGGAGTCGTGGTCGAGACGGGCGTCGAGGCACCCGCGGGCGTCGCGGTGGCGAAGACCGGCCCGGTCATCGATCGTGTTCCCGCTCCGCTCGTCGACCTCGCGCTCTGGCTCGCCGACTACTACGGATCGACTCCGGCGCGAGCGCTCGCGCTCATCGCGCCGCAGGCGCGCTCTCGACGGGGCGAGCGGCGCGAACCGGCCGTGCGCGATGCCCTTGCAGGAGAACCCGAGCCCGATGAGCTGACAACGGCGCAGCGAGATGCGGTCGGCCGGATCGTGGCCGCGCTCGACGCGGGCGGAGATCACGTCCTCCTCTATGGCCCGACAGGGAGCGGCAAGACCGAGGTCTACCTCCAGGCGTGCGCAGCCGCGCTCGAGCGGGGACGGAGCGCGATCGTGCTCGTGCCCGAGATCGCGCTGACGCCCCAGGCAGTGGGCCGGTTCGGGGCGCGCTTCGGCGATCGCGTCGCCGTTCTCCACTCCTCCCTCACGGAGGCGGAGCGCCGCGACGAGCGCGAGCGGATCTCCAGCGGCCACGCCCACGTGGTGGTCGGCGCCCGGTCCGCGATCTTCGCGCCCGTCTCCGATCTCGGGCTCGTCGTCGTCGACGAGGAGCATGACGCGTCGTACAAGCAGGAGTCGGATCCCCGGTACGACGCTCGCACGGTCGCGGCGAAGCGGGCTGCCCTCGAGGGCGCCGTCGCCGTCTACGGAAGCGCGACGCCGCGGGTCGAGAGCTGGGCCCGGCTCGACAGGCTCGAGCTTCCGGCACGGATCGGAGCGCCGCTTCCCTCCGTGCGCGTCGTGGATCTTCGGCGCGAGGCGGGATACCCGCTTTCCGCGCCGCTCCTCACCGAGCTCGCGGCCGTCGAGGAACGGGGCGGACGCGCGATCCTGCTCCTCAACAGGCGCGGCGTATCCGGGGCGATCCACTGCCGCGCGTGCGGTGTCTCCCGCCGGTGCCGGAGCTGCGACGTCGCGCTCACATTGCACGGCGACGGCCGCCTTCACTGCCATCACTGCGGGTACTCCGAGGAGCTTCCGGAACAGTGTCCCGAGTGCGGCTCGGTGGAGCTCGCGCGTGTCGGTGCCGGAACACAGCGCCTCGAGACGGAGCTCGCGCGCCGTGTTCCACGCCTGGAGCGAATACGGCTGGACGCGGACACGTCCGCTCGCGCGGGCGCGCTACGCGAGGCGCTCGAGCGCTTCGCCGCCGCTCGCGCCGCGGTCCTGATCGGAACGCAGATGGTCGCCAAGGGGCATCACTTCCCGGGCGTCGCCGTCGCGGCCGTCGTGGACGCCGACACGGGCCTCGCCTTCCCGGACTTCCGGGCCGAGGAGCGAACATTCCAGCTCGTCACTCAGCTCGCCGGGAGGAGCGGCCGCGACGCGCCGGGCAAGGTTCTCGTCCAGACCTTCCAGCCGGACGCCACCCCGCTCACGTATGCGGCGCGGCACGACGTCGCCGGATTCCTGGCGCAGGAGCTCGCGCGCCGCGAGGAGCTCGACTACCCGCCGTTTCGCAATCTCGTTGCGATCGTCGTGTCCGGCCCCGAGCTCGCCGCCCCGCTGCAGGTGCTCCGCGAGCTCCGCGATTCACTCACGCTTCCCGGCGTCCGGTTTATCGGACCTGCGCCCCTCCTCCGCCTCCGCGGACGGCAGCGCGCGCAGCTTCTCGCCAAGACGTCCTCGCCGCGTGCCCTTGCCAGCCGTGCGGCGACGCTCCTCGCCGCTGCCGCACCGGCGATGCGCCGCGACGGTCTCGCCGCCGTCGTGGACGTCGACCCGCAGTCGCTGTAACAGCCGGAGCTGAACCGGCCACTGTCCTTTAGTGACAATTGACATGACGCGACCGCGAGGCTAGACCTTGGGGCCACATAGTCGATCGCCCGTAAGGAGGAGACGCTCATGAAGCGACTCGCGACAGTCGCCGTGACTGCGCTCGTGGCTCTTGCGGGGCTTGGCCTCGGTGCAGCGGGGGCCGCGACGGTTTACGGCTATAGCGCGGCCGGGGAGTGGTTCTCGCCGGGCGAAGGGTACGGATCGCAGTACGACCACTTCTGCGGCCCATGGATCGAGAACGACTTCTCGAAGGGTTCGGGGGCGTGGGGCCTGATCACCTTCATCGACACCGGTGGCAACTGGAACTACACAGTCCAAGGGACCGGCTGGATCCGTCGCGGGCTCTCGATGTCGAGCTCGAGAACGTGGCGGAAGAAGTTGCACTGCAAGAACAACACGGGAGCGACGTACCAGGGCGGCTGCTACGGCTTCCGTGAATCCGATCCGAACTGCGCCTAGGAGGACATCGTGAAACGCGCATTTCTTCTCGTCGCCGTCGGTGCGACGGCAGTCGGAGCCGGGTCCGTCGTGATTGACGTTCCTGGTCGCGGAGTCGCCGACGACCGCGAGGCCACGCGAGCGGCGCCGGCGTCCGGTTCCTACGTGGCGCAATCGACCGGCTCGTTGTCAGGCAACCCACTCGACGGGCCCGAGCCCGGGCTTCAGGTGAGGGCGGGGAGCCGAGCCGAAGTAGGCGAATTCGAGCTCAGGAGCGGCCGGAAGCTGCGACTGCAGACGGCGGACACGATTGACGGCAATTCCTGTGTCATCAACCTCGATCCGGGCTCCGGCCAGAGCTCGATCTGCCTCGAGGGCGGCCTGTTCGAGCGCCGGCGGGCAGCCTTCTTCGTCAACTCGAACGGAGGCCCCGAGCGATTCAGCGAGCTCTACCTCGGCGGCGTCGCGGTCCCGGGAATCGGCGTGGTCGCACTCGTCAAGACTGACGGCGGCTCGGTCGAGCTCCCCCTCAACGGAAGCCGTGCGTTCCTCTACGAGAGCACCACAGCCGAGCTCGAGCGAGACGTCCTCCCGACTGCGCTACGGCTCTACGGGCGGAGCGGGAGGCTCGTCGAGACGATCACCATCCCGGGCTTGCGTTAGCGCTGCCAAGGCGGCGTGTCTGGCCAGGTGGCGCATTGCCGCTTGGCTAGACTCGCCGCGCGATGGCCGAGCACGACCACGAGCACGACCACGAGCACGACCACGACCACGAGCTCGAGGACGACGAGCGGGAGCTCGAGCGAGAGGCGCGTCGGCTCGTCGCGCTCTCCCGTATCCGCCAGTACGGTGACGGCGTCCTGCGCATGAAGGCCCGGGAGGTCGAGAGCTTCGACGACGACCTGCAGCGGCTCGTCGAGCGCATGACCGAACTGATGCACGAGGCAAACGGCGTCGGGCTCGCGGCGACGCAGGTCGGCGTCCTCCGCCGCGTCTTCGTCTTCGTCGACGAGGGCGAGGATCGTGTGCTCGTGAACCCTGTGATCACGAACCTCTCGAAGGACACAGAGATCGACGACGAGGGCTGTCTCTCCCTGCGCGACGTGCTCGTGCCCGTCGAGCGGTCGGTTGCTGTCACGATCGACGGCGTGGATGTTGCGGGAGAGCCGGTGAAGCTCGACCTCGAGCTGTCCTCGGCGCGGATCATCCAGCAC
>Ga0209640_10000152_pt1 | contig 47428 bp, 52 predicted proteins | sample RifCSP10_1_FD_184018 | JGI IMG/M metagenome (GOLD analysis project Ga0209640, IMG submission 184018) | Soil microbial communities from Rifle, Colorado - Rifle CSP2_sed 10_1 (SPAdes) (version 2) | ecosystem: Environmental > Terrestrial > Deep subsurface > Rock core/Sediment | place: Rifle...
CGCCGAACACGTAGGAGGCACCCGTGGTCCCCTTCTGACCGGCTTTTGTGATCTCCGCACAAGCGATGGCTTCCGGATATGGTAGATTCGATTCTTCCACAAGAGTGCGGCGGAGAATAATCACAAAGAGTACTCCCAGCGTTCCTCCCACAAGCATAAAAATAGTGCTTTGAACGTAGTCAAGCTCCTGCCAGATCCCACTAATGAGGAACGCAGGGATGGTGAAGATCGCACCCGCAACAAGGGATTCTCCCACTGTTGCTGTGGTGCGAAGGAGGTTTTCTTCGAGAACTGTTCCCTTGTGAATTCTCATCAGAGCTATCGCAATTACAGCGGCCGGGAAACCAGCGGAGATCGTTGTTCCGGCTTTCAGCCCAATGTATGCATTGGCAGCACCAAGAAGAGCCGCCAGAATAATGCCGTAGAGGAATGCTCTGAGCGTAAATTCATTGATCGTGGAATCTGCCGGGACAAAAGGAATAATCTTCTTGGGGGTATTGCTGTTCATTGCAACCGATTGTGTCTCCATTGGATTCCTGCGCGATAGGAGAAGACGGGATATTGGTTGATCAAGATAGCAAAAATAGGTGAATTATCAACGTGGCAGGCGGACAAGCACTCGGTTACGTCGTGGAGACGCATGGGTCAGCGGGAGAAATGAGCGAGGACAAACATGAGTGAAGCGGTCCCTCCAGTGTTGGTTCGTTGGTGGAATAGTCTCCGAGATCATCATTGAGCATTTCTCCATTGCTGAATGACGGGCTGCGCAAACAGCGCGTGCGAAACCACCGACATTGTTAGAAGGAATGCTATCGAACTGTGCAACCACATCGATCAGAGCTTCTCCAGAATGAAATTCAACATCATAGTGTACAGGTGCCGAGATGCATTGTTGCCGTAGATGCCATGTGCCCGGCCCGGGTAGAACATCGTCTGCACCTGCTTGTTCTGCCGTATCAGCTCGTTGATGAAGACGATCGAGTTCTGCCAGTGAACGTTGTCGTCGACCGTACCGTGGACAATGAGAAGGTTCCCTTTCATCTTCGCAGCATGCGTGATGGGAGAGGTTTCCCGATAGCCGTCGGGGTTATCCTGCGGCCGGTCCATGAACCGCTCCGCCCAGATTGTATCATAGAACCTGTGATTGGTGACTGCCGAGATGGCGATGCCAGTTTTGAACACGTCGGCGCCGTACGTCAGGGCCATGCAGGTTGTATATCCACCACCGCTGGAACCGTAGATGCCGATCCGTGTTGAATCGACGAAGGGGAGTGAGCCAAGATAGCGCGCCGCCTCCATCAGATCTTCAGTTTCAGGAATGCCGAGACGACGATACCCGGCTTGCCGGAATATTCTCCCCCGCCCATCGGTTCCCCGATTGTCGACACGAACGGTGATATACCCATGCTGCGCAAGCAATTGGTGCCAGAGGTAACCGGTTCCTCCCCACCTATTGGTAACATCCTGACCGCCTACGGCGTATGTATGCATCAGCACCGGGTATTTTTTGTCGGTACTGAAATCCGGTGGACGGAGAATCATTCCGTGGAGCTGCTGACCATCGGCTGTTCGGAAGGCAAAGAACTCCTGCTTGCCGAGCGCGTACTCTTTGAGTACGTCGAGACGGTTTTCCACCAACCGCGCAATTCTCTTCCCATCGTTGGCATGAAGAGAGATGCTCGTGGGCGTTGTGATGTTAGAATAGGTATCGATGTAGACGAGCTCACCAGGAGCCATGTTGATGGAGTGCCATCCCTGTTCCTTTGTCAAACGTCTCAGGCCTGTGCCATCAAGACGGATGCTGTAGAGATGCCGCTCCATGGGTGAGGCCTCGGTGCCTGTGAAATATGTGAGCTTCCGCTTTTCGTTCACGGCTACGATATTCTCAACATCCCACTCTCCTCGCGTAAGCTGACGAACCAGGGTTCCATCATTATCATAGAGGTAGATATGCATGAACCCATCACGCCACGACGTCCAGAGAAATTGGTCGGACTTCTCGAGAAACCGGAGGTTGTCCTGCACCTCCACCCATGCACTGTCAGTCTCCTGCAACACTGTCCTGATGGTCCCTTCCACAATGTTGGCGAGCATCAGATCCAAAGTGTCTTGACCCCGGTTGAGCCTTTGGACGGCGAGAATCTCCGGGTCATGGGTCCACATGATACGCGGAACGTAAATGTCGGTGTTCGCACCAATATCTATCCAGGAGATTGCTCCCGTTTCCACCGTGACGACGCCAATCCTGACAATGGAATTCGGGTCGCCGGCTTTCGGATATTTCATCATTGTCACACTGGCATGAGCATCGTCCTCCGGATAGTGAACGATCGGAAAGGCGGGAACGTTGGTCTGATCGAGACGCCAGAACGCGATGCGCTTGCTGTCGGGCGACCACTCCCAGCCATTGATGATCGAGAACTCTTCCTCATACACCCAGTCGAACTTGCCGTTGATGATCTCGTCCGAACCGTCAAACGTGAGTTGCGTTTCTCTTCCGGACTCGAGATCGATCATGAACAAATTGTTCGAGCGGACAAAGCCAAGCATCGTCCCATCGGGCGCAAACTGAACGATGGCCTGTTCAGCCGTCGTATCGGTAAGAAGACGAAACGTTTTGGACGAAAGGGAGAAGATGCCGAAGTTGCCGCCGGACTTGGTGCGCCGCGCTGGCAGTGTCCCGGTAACAAGAATGCTACTGGCATCGGGGGACCATTGATAGGAACCGATCCGCATCGGTGCTTCCCCCGGCTTCGGGACAAGCAATGACCCGTCCATGACGAGCTCCCTCTTCCCATCGGCAACGCTGTATGTGTACACATTCCTGACGCGGGTAACCGAGTCTGCCTCAATGTATGAGAATTTCCTTCCTCCATCGAGCCATTGCGCAGAAGAAAGAGACTTCAAGGCGAATGTCGACGAAGCAATGATCTCATCGACTGAAAGCTTCTTTTTTGAGCTGTCCGCGTCCTGAGCAGTGCCAGAAATCGGAACAAGGAGGACACAAAGGAGGAAACTCAGCATTCGGGGCATGGATTCTCCTGGATGCGTACGGTGAGGAAGAGAAAAAGCGCCGCCTAATGTGGGCGACGCCTTAGGAAAGCTTATTTCACGAGAATTAGTTCGCGTTCTTCAGAATCGCCAATAGAAAATTCCAGTACTTTGCAACGGTGTCGATGTGGATTTTTTCATCCGGCGAATGCACACCTTCGAGCGTCGGACCAAAGGATACCATGTCCATGCCCGGATATCGCTCACCGATGATGCCGCACTCCAGCCCCGCATGGATCGCTTTTACCTCGGGTTCTTTTCCATAGAGTGATTTGTAGGTTTGTTTTGCCACCCGCAGGATTTCCGACCCGAGATTCGGTTTCCATCCGGGATAGCCGTCTGTGTTCTTTACATCGGCTCCGCCAAGGTTGAAGATCGAGGAGACGGAGTGAACGATCTCCATGATTTCCGAAGCAACAGAACTTCGCTGGCTGGTGGCCACAACAACTGACTTCTTTTCCGTCTTGATGACTGCAACATTCGTAGAAGTTTCCACGAGCCCCGGAATATCCGCGCTCATCTTGGTGACGCCGTGAGGGAGAGCGGAAATGGTCTGGCTCAACTTCCGTTGCTGGTTTTTTTTGATCACCTTCCCCGTCTTAGCCCCTTTCATCTCATCCATAGTCACCTCGAAATCCGGCTCCACCGTTGCCAGTTCCGCCTTGGCAATCGAGTTGAACTCCTTCATAGCAGTCTGTGCATTACCGAGCTTCTTTTTGGGAAGGAACAGAACTGCCTCCGCTTCACGGGGGATCGCGTTATGTTTGTTCCCACCTTCTATCGATGAAAGTCTCGCACCAAAATTGTCCAACACCATAATGGCGCGGTTGATGATCTTGATGGCGTTTCCTCGCCCTTTGTCGATCTCGAGGCCTGAGTGCCCACCTTTGAGGCCGGCAACTCTCACTTGAATAGCGATGGTTTGTCCTGGAGCCTTCTCGAAATCCACTTTCCATGTCCCAATCGTGTCCTTTCCTCCTGAACATCCCACATACAGAGCACCTTCTTCTTCGGAATCAAGGTTAATGAGCGTGCGGCTCTCGAGGAAATCGACCCCCAGGTTGCTTGCACCTGTAAGACCCGTCTCCTCATCAACCGTAAACAAAAACTCCAGCGGGCCATGCTGAAGGGTTTTGTCCTCCATGATGGCGAGATTTGTTGCGACCGCAACGCCGTTGTCTGCACCAAGGGTTGTACCGTTCGCCATCAGGACATTCCCTTTGCGGACGAGTTCAATCGGATCCCGGGAGAAGTCGTGGACCTTGTCCTTGTTCTTCTCGCACACCATATCGAGGTGACCTTGCAGGGTGATGCTGCGGGTATGTTCGCGCCCTTGGGAGGCAGGCTTCTTGACAACGACGTTGCCAAATTTGTCGGCTTTGGCTTGCAGGCCCATTCGTTTGGCAGTTTCCATGACATATTTTGTCATGGCAGCTTCATGTTTGGAGCAACGCGGAATACGCGCAATCTCTGCAAAGTACTTCCATACATGTTCCGGTTTCAGACCTTCAATTGCATTCGACACGGTTGATCTCCTTGATATGGTTGTTGGTTCAGGTTGGCTGTTGTTTCAGATCCAGTGTGAGGAATTTGTCCCGCGCCAGCGTCTGAACGAATTTGCCAATCCGATCATAGAGAGGCTCAACGGACTCTCCAAATTTTCCTGCCATTCGCTCGCCGATTGCTGCAACAGTTGTGTGCCCATCACAGCACATCCAGAAGTAACTCCCCAAGGGATCGAGCTTCACGCGGATAGTCGGCTTCGCCAACATGGGAACGAGCCAGCGCACAAGAAGTCTGCTCCTGAATTTTGGGATAAGAAGGACAACTCCTTCATCCTTCGTTTCCCATTGCAGATTCCTCGTCGGTCGTAGTTGGAGCAAATTGACCGGTTCGATATTCCGTCTTCGTATCATATCCCCTTTCATAACCATAGAAATCAACGGCCTTCCGGACACGAAAGGCCGTTGGAAAACATATCTTCAGATACACCTAAAACACTGCGCTTGGTGGTGCTGGCTCATCGGCCCTCCCTGCATTCTTGATAGGAATGCGAACCAGGAGCCAGCCGATGAAGCCGAGTATTACCAGACTGGTGAGGAAGGACGGACTCTCGAAGATCGCAACGAGCGGTGTTTCCGTAAAGGCAAGCGCGGCAAAAAGTAGCCCAATCAAGGCTTCACCAGCAATCAATCCAGCGGCAAGGAGGACACCGGTGTTCTCAACGCGGGCCTTTTGTGCGTCGTTATGTTGTTTGCGCGCGTTGATTCTCTCCACAATCCCCTTGATAGCGCCGCCGATAAAGATGGCAAACGTTGTCTCGAGCGGAAGATACATCCCAACACACACCAACATCGGGCTCTTGACCTGCATGAGGATAAACCCAAGGCCCATCAACATACCCACAATAATCAGTGGCCATGCCATCTGCCCGCCGACAATACCTTGCGACAGCAACGCCATCAGACTGGCCTGAGGCGCAGGAAGGGCGCGCCCGCCAAAGCCCGTTCCGCCTGAATAAATGTCTCCCTGATGGAGAACCACGAGAGGCAGAAACATCACCAGAGAAGCGAGGGCGATGCCAAACAGATCACCCACCTGCATCTTCCACGGCGTACCGCCGAGGATGTGCCCGACTTTCAGATCCTGGAGCATTTCGCCGGCAACTGCGGCTGCTACGCACACAACAGCGGCGACCCCAAGGACGGCCGCCACACCCGGCGAGCCCTTCATGCCAAGCGCCACCATAAGCAACGCTGCGACGAGGAGTGTCGACAACGTCAGACCGCTGATAGGGTTGTTGCTCGAACCAATGATGCCGACCAGATAGCCAGAGACTGCAGCAAAGAAAAACCCCGCGATGATCATGACAACCGTCGCGACGAGGGCAGCAGCGACATCCTGAGCGAAGTAATTGTAAATGAAGAAGGTTGCAATTGCCGAACAGCCGATGCCAAACATAATCCACTTAAAGCTGAGATCTTGTTCAGTACGGATCGACACGTGTTCTCCGGTCGCGGCCTTTTTCACATCGCCAATCGATCGGCGGATCCCGGTGAGCAGACTCTTGCGCATCCTGAACAGCGTGAAGCCGGCACTAACGAGCATGCCTCCGATTGCAATCGGTCGAACAATATACCTCCACACATTATTCGCCAGCGCCATCCATGTCTCGTCCGTTGGTGGCGCATCCGCAGGGAGGAGTGAGGGTCCGATAAAATACGTCAGGATGGGAACGAACAACCCCCATGCAAGCAAACCACCACTGAAGTTGAGTGACGCCAGCTTCGGTCCGATGATGTAGCCAACGCCGATATACGCGGGACTGACACCGGGTGAACTCAGTACTAGTCCACTCTGGGCCGTAACCTCCCCACTCGCCCGGAGCCCGATCGTCGCCTTGGAGAACGAAATGAACTTTTCCCATGAGGTGGCAAAAAACTTGAACTGTCCAAGCGCCTGGATGAGTGCACCAATACCCATGGCGCTGAAAAGAAATTTCGCCCCTGTCCCACCCGAACGACCTGCTTTGTGGATCTCGGACGCTGCTACCGACTCGGGGAACGGAAGCTCGACATCTTCCACCATCACCTTGCGTAACAGGGCAACAAACATGATACCCAAAACACCGCCGGCGAGCATGATCGCAGTGGATTCAAGATAGTGCTGCGTCGTCGCAAATTCGGGCCAGATGCCTGCTATGAAAAACGCGGGGATGGTGAAGATTGCACCCGCTGCCACAGATTCTCCTATGGATCCAACGGTACGGGCGAAATTCTCCTCGAGGATCGATCCTTTCATAAGACGAAGGAGTGCCATGCCAATAACTGCCGCAGGATAGGTGGCGGCAATGGTCATGCCGGCCTTTAATCCCAGGTAGGCGTTCGCTGCCCCGAGCACGACCGACATGATGAGTCCGATGAGAAGAGCACGGATTGTGAATTCCTTCATGTCGGTTTCTGCTGGCACGTACGATTTGTACTTGAGGCCTCCGCCTGAGGAAGGGTTGATGTCCGCCATAGTGTCTCCTTTTTGTTATTATGTGTAGTCGATCTTGTTCAACGTTTTCTGAGCAATCTCACGCATTGCGTGTGAACAGCGCCTTGAAAACATAGCCTGCAATTTCCGGGTTCTCCTTGAACCGCCGGGTCGAATAGCCATACCAGTGCTCGCCGAACGGAACATAGAGCCGCACCTTGTGTCCCTCCCGCACGAGCTTGCGCCGCAGTTCAGGCCTCACACCGAGCAACATCTGGAATTCGTACCCGCTCTTCTTCAGACCGAATTTACCGATGATCCTGAGAGCGCCATCGACCAACACGGTGTCATGCGTGGCTATGCCAACGTATGAGTTGTTCCTGAGCATCAACTCGAGGAGGGTCAGATAGTTTCTTTGGACCTCTTCTCTTCCCTGGAATGCAATATGCGGTGGTTCTTTGTATATCCCCTTACACAAACGGAAATTCGTGCTCGCTTTCAATAGCATTCTCACGTCGTTTTCCGAGCGTCGCATGTATGCCTGTAACACAATGCCGGTGTTGGGAAACTCCTCTTGCAGCCGCTGAAAGATGGTGATGGTATCCGACGTACAGGATGAATCCTCCATGTCAAAGCGGACGAACGTTCCGTAGCCGGCAGCCACCTTCAGAACCTCCCGCACATTGTCCGTGCAGAAGTCCAGCCCCATTTTCAGGCCCAGCGATGTGAGCTTGATGGAAAGGTTGGAGTCGAGTTTTTCGCGCGTGATAGTGTGAAGGACCTGAATGGAATGGTTTCTGGAGACCACCGCCTCCTCTTTGGTCGTGATATCTTCGCCGAGAACGTCAAGCGTGGCGCAGACCGTTTCGCTGTTAAGCTGCCGGACACACCGGACGGCATCAGCCAGGGTTTCTCCTGCAATATAGCGGTTCGCAAATTGGCGGACAACGGACTTTGGAACAAGGGGGAGGGTAGCAACGACTAGCCTATTCAGCATACTCACATTGTCTTAGAAATCAACATGCATTTTAAGAACCCCCTCGAAAGGGGAAAGAGAATGCATTGGCGTGGTGAAGAAATCGTGAAATTCTTGAGACTGTCACTAACTGTTGCTGGAAAAGGAGAGAACAGGCAGGACCGCCTACCCTTGTGAATCCAATGGTGGGCAGGTGTTGGCGCGCGTCGGAGAAGTGCGGCCCATGTCGGCGAAAATATAGAGAGTGACCCTCTGAAAAGCAAGGGAAAATCAGCCAAAGAGAAGATTCACAATCCACACTGCCGCAAGCATCCCCGCAACATCGGCGATGATACCGACCGGAACTGCATGACGGGTGTTCTTTATCCCCACAGCACCAAAGTAGACGGCAAGGACATAGAATGTCGTTTCGGAACTCCCGTACATGGTGGACGCCATAATGCCGATCAGAGAGTCCGGACCATGCGTCTTCATCAACTCCGTCATTATGCCGAGTGAGCCGCTGCCGGAAAGCGGACGCATGATCCCCATGGGCAAGGTTTCGGGAGGCATACCAATCAGCGACGTCAAAGGTGTGAGCACAGTGGTCAGAAGCTCCATCGCCCCGCTGGCGCGAAAGATCGCAATCGCGGCAAGCATCGCCACCAGATACGGGATGATACGGACAGCAGTATTGAAACCATCCTTTGCACCTTCCACAAAAACCTCATACACCTTCACCTTCTTGAAGAACCCCCAACCAAGAAATACGAGCAGCACCAGTGGAATCGCAAGAACCGAAATCGCATTGATGAGTGTACGGAAGAACTCAGCCATTGCTCACCTCCAGGGCTTTTCTGTACCGCGGCAGACGCTGGAGGAGCTTCGATGCGATGACTCCGGCAATCGTTGCGCATCCCGCGCCGATAATCGACGTGCCGATGATGATGCCCGGGTTTGCCGACCCCGCCGCAGCACGCACAGCTATTGCGGTCGCCGGGATCAGGATCAGCCCGCCGGTATTGATGGCAAGGAACGTGACCATGGCGTTGGTTGCGGTCCCGACTTTAGGGTTGAGCTTGTTCAGCTCTTCCATCGCCTTGAGTCCGAGCGGTGTCGCGGCATTACTGAGGCCAAGCATGTTCGCCGCGATGTTCATGATCATTGCGCCGACGGCAGGATGATCTGGGGGAACGTCGGGGAACAGTCGACGGGTGACCGGCGTGAGGAGGCGTGTCAGAACTTTAAGAAGTCCCGCCTCTTCCGCCACCTTCATTACACCAAGCCACAGGGCCATGATGCCGATAAGCCCCAGCGCAATGTTCACGGCAATTCCCACGATGTCAAGTGCCGCCTGTGTCACAGCCTTCATCTTGACAAACCGGACCGGCTCGAACTCGACCTGAACGACAGCCGCTCGTCCCTCAGGATCAAAAATCAATGATCGCACAATCCCGGTCAGTTTATCCTTCGCGGTAGCCGTCTTTGCCATTTCTTTCCAGTGCACCGGAGTTGACTCGTTGGGCACCAGCGAAAGCGACCGCTCACCATTGGCAAGCGTGGAGATGGTGACGGCCTGCCGGATCTCCGCCTGTGCACTCTGGCCACCGTAGAAGCTGTTGTAATCATCTGCGCCAAGAACAAGACTTCCCCCCCACGATGGACGCGGCCCCGGAATGACATTGCTGACCTCAAATCTCGCCTGCAACGTAACACCGTTTTTGTATGTATTGCGCATCTCATCGTTCATATCGTTGCCTGCGGCGACAAGGATACCGATGGCAATCAGTGAGATCCAGACATAGTTGAGCATAGGCACCCACCCGGATTGTTAATTAGTGGAAGATGGAAACCGGAGAACGGACCGCATGCCTGTCTCTGCTCGCCGGTCTCTTTGTTCAGAACGTCACTCGCAACGTCAGCCTTGTCGGGACCTCCGGCATAAGCCTGATCGACAAGTCATCCCCCACATTGAAATCATACAGACTTGCGTCCACGAACGCATCGGCAATGTTGATGAAGTAGAGGATGGCAAAGTACCAGGTGAACGTATCGCGTTGTTCCCTGTAGAACTCTCTGATGTTCAACAGCCTGCCATCCCCGCCAGGTATCGAGGGGGTAATGCTCGCCTTGTACTGGTCACGGTAATCCTTGTACAACCGGTTGTTGTGCAGCCAGGAGGAGGCAAAGTAAATGCCGAAGCCAAGAACAACCGGCACCTTCCAGTACGACTCATTGTATGCCTGCCCCGCTCCCGGAAGAACCGCGGAGAATAGCATTGCGAGTCCGGGAGATTTGGATGGATGGAATTCTGCCGAAATGGTATCAACGCGGCCAGCTGTGGTAAACGGAAGGGGTTCCGTCAGTGCCGTGGAATCCTGGCTTGCGGGCGTCGCAGTTGAATCTGCCGCAGGCTCCTGCTGGGCATGAACCATCGCACAGCATGAGAGCAGGCACATCAACATACCGGCGACCGTGTGCCTCATCGTCAGGTTGCTAGGTGGTGGCAACAAGACCGATTGCTTCGATCTCAACACGCACGTCCTTGGGAAGACGTACAACTTCCACGGTCGACCGTGCCGGCGGCGATTCGCGGAAGAACTCGCCGTACACTTCGTTCATCGCTGCAAATTCGTTCATGTCCTTGAGGAACACAGTCGTCTTTACCACGCGGGCAAGTGAGGACCCGCCCTCTTCGAGGATGGCTTTCAAGTTTTTCATCACTTGCCGGGTCTGCTCTTTGATCCCTCCGCTGACAATCTCTCCCGTGGCAGGGACAATGGCCACCTGGCCTGCAGTGAACAGCAGTGTACCCTGGCCCATCACGCCTTGATTGTATGGGCCAATGGGCGCAGGTGCTTGCTTCGTTAAGACGATCTGACGGTTCATAAGGTGAGCGCGTTAGTGAGTGTTGGAAGTCATCACGTCAATCAAACGCTCAAGGTCGTCCGCGGAATAGTATTCAATGACGATCTCTCCCTTTCCATCCTGCATATTTTTGACCTGCACTTTCGTTCCCAATGCCTGACGCATCTTCTCTTCCACGCTGGAGATGGAGCTGGACGTCATGTCTGTGGCAGAACTTATGGTCCTTGCGTGGCGCACCTTCTTTCTTCCATAGTCTCTCACGAGCCGTTCCACGTCACGCACTGACAACCCCTTGCTCACGACCTTCGTGAAAATATTCATCTGCTTGACAGGATCTTCCACGGCAATAAGTGCACGTGCATGGCCGGTGCTGAGCTCTCCCTTCCGTACCGAACTCTGGATCACATCCGGGAGCTTGAGAAGGCGGAGGAAATTGGTGACCGTTGAGCGATCCTTTCCAACCTTTTGTGACACCTGCTCCTGCGTGATGCTGCACTCATCGATGAGGCGCTTGTAGGAGATGGCAATCTCGATGGGATTGAGGTGTTCCCGTTGGAGGTTTTCAATCAACGCGAGCTCGAGCATCTCTTCCTTCGTCTCCACCCGCATGATGTAGGCAGGGACCTGCGCGAGACCAGCATCGCGTGCAGCCCGCACACGACGCTCGCCCGAGATGAGTTGGTAACCGGATTCGATCCTTCGCACGGTGATCGGCTGGATGATCCCTTTTTCCTGAATGGAAGCCCTTAACTCGTCGAGAGCAACGGGCTCGAACTCCGCACGCGGCTGGTAGGGATTCATCTGGATCTTGTCGATGTCGATGTTTGCGATGATGCGGTCGGTTGTACCGTCATCCCTCCCTCCGGCGGGCATGGGTGCTGACGACGTGCTGAGGGGCCGGGGAATCAAAGACGCAAGTCCTCGGCCAAGAACCGGTTTTGTTTTCGACATGTCATGTTCTCCCATGCTTACACCGTTGCCACGTGCTGGTTGTTATTGCTGAGAAACTCCTGTGCCAGCTCCATGTAGTTCCGTGTCCCGGACGACATGGCATCATATAGAATAATCGGCTTCCCGAAACTCGGGGCTTCGCTCAGACGGACGTTTCTCGTCACGACCGTCTTATATACCTTCTCCCCAAAATACTTCCTCACCTCATCCACAATCTGGTTCGAAAGCCTGAGCCGGCTGTCGAACATCGTCAGGAGCACCCCCTCGATCTCAAGCTGTTCGTTCATCTGTTTCTTCACCATGTTGATGGTGTTGAGAAGCTGGCCGAGACCTTCAAGCGCGTAGTACTCACACTGGACGGGAATGAGAACCGAATCAGCGGCATTGAGGGCGTTGAGTGTGATCAGACCTAGCGAAGGCGGACAGTCAACAAAGATGAAGTCAAAGTCGTTGCGGATCGGCTCAAGTGCGTCCCTCATACGGCGTTCGCGGTTCTCCAATTCCACCAGCTCGACTTCAGCTCCAACGAGATTGATATGCGAAGGGATCACGGAAAGGAATGGCATGTTTGTACTCTGAATCGCAGACCCGGCTTCAATGCCGCCAACGAGTACTTCGTACGCGCTCCGCCCTTCCTGCGCTCGGTCCAGTCCAACACCGCTCGTGGCATTTGATTGAGGGTCGGTATCGACGAGCAAGGTCTTCCTCTCTGCCGCGGCGATGCAGGCAGCGAGGTTGACAGCGGTGGTGGTTTTCCCCACACCACCTTTCTGGTTCGCTATTGTGATAATCTTTCCCAACGGTCTTCCTTCCTAATGGAGGCCCGAGGCCAGTAAGAGGGCACCGATGCCCAGGGCAATATTGATTCTTCCGAACTGCAACATCCGCTGGTAGTATGGTGCGGGGTTGTCAGGCGATGTTCCCGGCTTTGCGGCGGTGACTATTTCCGTACATCTGCTGAGCATCCTTGCATAGCCAAAAGAGAAGAATACCATCAACACAAACGTCAACTGCTTTAGGCCGAGAAGTACCGACCAGGGATTATCGAATTCACCAATGATATACCGCGGACTGAAGAGCATCAGTCCGATACCTGTGACGAGAACCGTCCAGACGCACATCCAGACGAACGGCACAAACCGTCGCAAGGAGTGGAGAGTTTGTGCGCCCATTTCCTTCTGTTCGGCTTTCGCAACCGGTAACATCACAACGCCCTGGTACATCAGCCCACCCAGCCAGACCACAACAGAGAATACGTGAACGCTCCGAACTGACCATAGGAGGAAATCCATGTTCTCAGTTGTTTACCTTGATCGGGAGACGGGATGAAATCAGTAGCCTCGTGTGAAACGCCGTGAAATTGGCGAATCCAGAACGAAGATACGTCTTTTGAAGGTGCGATGCAACGCGGGGGAGAGAATAATTGACTAGCGGGAAATATGGCACCGATTGTCAGGAGCCTGTGCTCTGTTCACCGAGATGGTGCTTCACAACGCGTGCTTCCGCCATGAAGATCACTTCTTCAGCAATGTTGGTCGCAAGATCCGCGACACGCTCCAGGTTGCGGCTGACGCGGATGAGTTCCAACGATTGTTCGATGGTGCCGGGGCTCTCGCGCATGCAGGCAACAAGCTCCCGCACCACCTTCTTGTTGAGATCATCAATGATGTCGTCATTCCGGAGGACGGCACGACAGATCGTCGCATTGGTGTGAATGAACCCATCGATCGCATCACGAAGCATTCCTTTGGTAATCTGGGCCATCTGGGGAATGTCGACCACCGGCTCCACCTCCGGAAGGTCCGTGAATTGAATTGCGGACTCTGCGATGTTCACCGCGTGGTCGCCAATACGCTCGAGGTCGTTGTTGATCTTGGAGGCAGCAAGGATGAACCGGAGGTCGGTCGCTACCGGCTGTTGAAGCGCGAGCAGATCCACGACCTGGTCGTCGATGGTGATCTCAAAGGAATTGATTTGCTGATCCTGTGCAAGCACCTGGTGCGCAACGTCTTTTCGTCGTTCGAGCAACGCTCGAATAGCCTCGGCGATCGCCTGCTCAGCCAGACTTCCCATCTTGATGATATTCGTCTTGAGCATTTCCAGCTCTTGCACAAAATGGCGTTGCATGGCATTTCCCAATGTGTGAAAGATCAACAGCGCTCCGAAAACATAATGAATCTCAAGGGAAACTGCAACTTCAAAGGAGCGCTTCACACGGTCCGATCCTCCTCAAAGGCATTGTGCTTGACGATCCTGGCATCAACGAGGAAGATTACATCCTCGGCAATATTTGTGGCATGGTCGGCAAGCCGTTCGACATGGCGGGAGAGAATCATGATGTGCGACGCGGGAACAACATTGGGAGGGTTGCTCTGCATTTCGAGAACGAGCTGACGGAAGATGTGGCGATCGAGGTTGTCTACCACGTCGTCGCTTTCCAGCACACGGGTGGCAAGACCAGGGTTGTTGTGGATGAATGCATCCAGGCTGTCGCGAACCATGATCCGCGCGATGGAGGCCATCTCGTGCAGCCGGGTGGTCCGAAGGAACTCGTTGAAGGGCACAAGTGGATCGACGCGCTCGGCAATGTTCACGGCAATGTCCCCGATCCTTTCCAACTCGTTGTTGATCTTGAGCGCCGACATGAGCAGGCGGAGGTCGATGGCAACTGGTTGTGCGAGGGCGAAGATCCTCTGGCATTCCTTGTCGATCAAGGTGTCGAACTCGTCCACACGGCGGTCCAGTGCGATCACATGCCGGGCAACCTCCACATGTGCTCCGAACAGCGCTTCGCAGGCCGCATCGATCTGTTCGTCCACCAGACTCCCCATCTTAATGAGGTTGGTTTTCAGGTCGTCAAGCTCTTGTTCGAAATGGCGAACCATGGCGTGTGTGTTAGTGAACTCTGAACAGAAAAAGAACAAATCCTTCGCGTGAACGAACCTAGCCGAACCGGCCGGTAATATACTCTTCCGTTTGTTTCTTTTCTGGCGTGGTGAACATCTTCTTTGTCTCCCCGTACTCGATCAACTGCCCCAGATAGAAGAATGCGGTATAGTCGCTGACCCGTGCCGCTTGCTGCATGTTGTGGGTGACGATGACGATCGTATAGTTCTCTTTCAGCTCATAGATCAATTCTTCGATCTTGGCGGTGGCAATCGGGTCCAGAGCGCTTGCAGGCTCGTCCATGAGGAGCACCTCGGGATCCACTGCCAATGCGCGGGCGATGCACAATCGCTGCTGTTGGCCGCCAGAAAGAGCAAGGGCACTCTTCTTCAGATCGTCCTTCACTTCCTCCCAGATCGCCGAGCGCTTGAGACTGGTTTCAACAATCTCATCCAGTTTGGCCTTCTCCCGGACACCATTAATTCGGGGACCGTAGGCAACGTTGTCGTAGATGGACTTGGGGAACGGGTTTGACTTCTGAAAGATCATCCCCACGCGTTTCCGCAATTCCACCACGTCCACATGCCGATCATAGATGTCCACTTCATCGATCACAACCTTCCCGGTGATACTTACGCCATCGATGAGGTCATTCATTCGGTTCAGGCTTCGGAGGTACGTGGACTTCCCGCAGCCGGATGGACCGATTAAAGCGGTCACTTGGTGCGGCCGAATGTCTATGCTAATGTTGCGCAGCGCTTGTTTCTGGCCGTAGAACAGATTCAGGTCGCTTGTTCGTATTTTGAAGTTTTGATCGATTCCCATTCGAATCCTATCGCGCTTTCAGCGCCCGTATGCGCGACCGGAGAAAGATGGCGGAAAAATTCAGCATAAATGTCAGCAAGAGAAGCACCAGTGTTGTTGCGTACTGAATTCCCTTTGTTGCATCCACGTTGGTGGACTGCGTGGACATGATGTATACGTGGTACCCGAGCTCCATGAACTGGTCAGAGACGCTGGTTGGGAGGTGCGGAAGAAAATATGCCGCCCCTGTGAACAGGATCGGTGCCACCTCACCAGCTCCTCTGCTTACGGCGAGAATGCCTCCCGTAAGAATTCCGGTAATTGAATTCGGGAGAACCACTTTCCAAATCGTCTGCCACTTCGTTGCGCCAAGCGCGAGGCTTGCGGCACGGAGGTCCTGCGGAACCGTCTTGATCGCTTCTTCAACGGAAACGATGACGACCGGTAGCGTGAGCAGAGCCATGGTCATGCTCGCCCAGAGAATATTTGGCTGGGCCCAACGAAGCTCCACTCCATCTGTCAGCAGGTTATCCATCCCGGATCCGACAAACTGCACAAAGAATCCAAGGCCAAAGAGTCCGAACACAATGGCCGGCACTCCCGCCAGCGTGTTTACCGCGAAGCGAATGGACCGTGCGAGCAAGGACCGCTGGCTGGCATACTCACTGAGATAGACAGCGGTAACCGTGCCTACCGGAACGCCTGCAACGGACATGATCACAACAAGCAAGACCGTCCCCACAATTGCAGGAAAAATCCCTCCCTCTGTCATCCCCTCGGTTGGAGGGGAAAAGAGAAACTCCCACGAGATGGTTCCCCACGCACCGGCAACGATGGTCCACATGACGAACACCACCATCGCGATGATCGAGAATGCGGCTATGGCCGTCAATGAGACAACTGATGTTCCGATCAATTTCCTTTGCAGCTTCATCTCAGAGCCCCCGGAAGCGTTTGAGGAGCCGTTGACGGATGAACACCTCTGCCAAGGCGTTCAGTGCAAATGTGAAAATGAACAGGATTGAACCAAGCATGAAGAGAACGTTGTAATGCGTGTCGCCAAAGACCACCTCGGCCATCTCCGCGCCTATGGTTGCGGACATGGTTCTCACCGGCTCGAACAAGCTAGCCGACACGAGTGCTGCGTTCCCTGTTGCCATGAGGACGATCATCGTCTCGCCAAACGCGCGCCCGAACCCGAGCAGCACTGCAGCAAAGACGCCGGGGGTCGCGGCCGGAAGCGTGACAAAAAGTGCTGTCTGCCATTTCGTGGCTCCGAGGGCAAGGCTTGCCTCTGTCATGTAGCGCGGAATTGCCGTAATGGCGTCCTCGGAAACGGTGAAGATGATTGGAATGACGGCAAGGGACATTGCCACACCGCCGACAAACGCATTCAACCGATACTGGTACCCGAAGAATTCCTGCATCAACGTGGCCATCGTGACGAGCGCAAAGAACCCTATCACGACAGAAGGGAATCCGGCGAGAATCTCAATGGCCGGTTTCAGAATTTCCTTTGACCATTTGGGGGCGAAGGAGGAGGTGAACAACGCTGCAAGAATGGCCACGGGCGCCGCAATCAGGATCGCAAGCATCGTCACCTTGATTGAACCGACGACCAGTGGGACCATACCGTACTTCGGCTCACCCGAAACCGGCTGCCATGTGGTGGATGCCAGGTTAGCCAGAGAGGCATGACCCTCTCCGCCGGCGGTCTCCACCGAGGTCGATCGGTCCTGCCCCGCATCGAGGTTCTTACTTGCATCGCCGAGGAATTCCTCTCCGTATGTCTCTTGTTCTTCCTGCGGCTGGGCCTCCATTGTTTGCGGCCCTGGTTCCTCCTGAAAGAAAATCGGCGCAGCCTCACGGAAGACGAAGATGAAGATCATCACGATGGTGGCAAGCGAAATGAACGCAATTGAAGTGACGAGCTTTTCTGCAAGAAACTCGTTCAACCGGAAACGCTTGCGCAGGTCGGTCTTGTTCATCAACCTTTGCGACCCGGATTGCATCAAAGCTCCCCCTGGAGATGCAAGCGCCGTCCCGTTCTCTGCCGGCGTCTCCTCTGCTGTTTCGCGCTTCAGCACCACAGCGGTGTCCTCAGAAATTCCTCTGCTGCGCATGGAGTCCCTCGTTGCTCATAATATGCCCCGATCAATCCACTCTACCGTATGGGGAAGTAGCCTACCTCGTTGACAATCTTCTGTCCCTCGTCACTCAGGATCCAGTCAATGTAATTCTTCAATGCGCCGGTTGGCCGGGCCTTGATGTACATATAGAGGAATCGACTGATGGGGTATTTGCCGGACTTTATGTTCTCCATAGTCGGAGAAAGGGCTTCGGCTCCGGGGTCCTTCTTGACTTTCAATTCCCGAATCCCCTTTCCGTACGCAGCTCCGCCATAACCGACCCCGGCCTTGTCTTTTGACACCGCGTTGACCACTGCTGCGGTACCAGGCATGTTCTGGGCTGCGGCTGAGAAATCTTCGCCCATCAGCACTTCATCTTTGAAATAGACGTACGTTCCCGAGTTGTTCTCCCGACTATACAGAATGATCTTCTCGTTGTTTCCCCCTACTTCCTTCCAATTGGTGATCTTTCCAGTGTAGATGTCCTTGATCTGTTGCATCGTCAGTTCGGTGACGGTGTTCGCATCATGAACATAGATGGAGAGTCCATCCAACGCACACTTGATCTCAACGCCACGTGATCCGTACTTCTCCTTCAACTTGTCCCTCTCACTGTCCTTCATTGGTCGGGAGGCGTTGCAGATATCCGTCGTTCCGTTAATCAATGCAGAAATCCCGGTGCCCGATCCTCCGCCGGTAACCTGGATGACGACGTCAGGATGGGCAGCCATGTACCGTTCGGCCCAGCGCTGGCCAAGGATGACCATGGTGTCCGATCCCTTGACCGTAATTTTATCTTTTGCAGTGAGTGATGAGATGCCGGCAAGCAGCCCCATCGTCATCAAAATGAGTGTCCGTTTCATCTGTCTTCTCCTTCGTGAGTTTGCTTCGCGAGAGAATCACCGTATCGGAAAATATCCCACTTCACTGACGATCTTTTGTCCTTCATCCCCCAATATCCAGTCGATGTACTCCTTCATCGTTCCGGCAGGACGGTTCTTCACGTACATATAGAGGTACCTGGCAATAGGGTAGTTGCCTGATTTGATATTCTCAAACGTTGGTGTGTATCCAGGCGAGACCGCGTCCTTCTTCACCTTCACCTCACGAATCCCCTTTCCGTACGCGGCACCCCCATAGCCTATGCCCCACTTGTCTTTCGCGACGGCGTTCACCACCGCCGCGGTGCCGGGCATATTCTGTGCAGTTGGGGCAAAATCCTCGCCAAGGAGTACGTTATCCTTGAAGTAGACATAGGTCCCGGAATTGTTTTCGCGGCTGTAGAGAATGAGCCGCTCGTTCGGCCCACCGACGTCCTTCCAGTTGCCGATCTTCCCGGTGTACACGTCCTTGATTTGTTGCATGGTCAACTCGGAGATGGGATTCGCTTCATTGACGTACAGGGAAAGCCCGTCTTGCGCACATTTGATTTCAATGCCGCGGGTCCCGAATCGCTGCTTCAGCTTATCTCGTTCGCTGTTCTTCATCGGCCGCGAAGCATTGCAAACGTCCGTAGTCCCGTTGATGAGCGCGGAAATTCCTGTGCCCGAGCCTCCCCCCGTCACCTGCACCGCTACTTCAGGGTGCGCGGCCATGTACCGCTCGGCCCATCGCTGGGCAAGAATCACCATCGTGTCCGAACCCTTGACCGTGATAACCTCCTGGCCGAGAACCAGCGATCCGAAGCCGAAGAGGAGGAGACTGAAAACACCAAGTTTGTATATCATCAATCTGACCTTTGTTGTATGGGAGTATTCTTCTAGAACTTGTACTGTACCCTGAACGTGAAGACGTTGTCCTTCACATCCCCGACAAACGGTGCGAGAGGCGATGTGCCCGCAATCGTTGACGATGTCAACTTCTCATTCTTCGGGATCTCATAATAAAAAACGAATTTCACGTTCCCGTCCCAGTGGTGAATGAACCCGAAACCCAGCGTACTGTACTTGATATCCGCGACAGAGAGGTTGTTGCCACTAACGAAATCAGTTGCCGTAACAAAAGTGTTCGGATCGTAGACGTCATACTTCACGATCACCTGATTGTCGTTCCCGATGTTCTGCACGAGGTTGACGTACCACCCTGCAAAGTCCCGTTGGTAAACAGGTCCGGTTGCTTGTGCTGCAGGACTGATGGTTGTCTGGCTTGTCCCGTTCGGTCCAGCGGGAGTTGGCGCAGTGGACGTTCCGGGTTGACGGCCGGTGATGTACTCCCCCCGAACCACCAGACCGCCGAGAACCGGGACATCATAATAGAGTTGCACATCCAATCCAACATAACGACGGGGAGCACCATCACCAAGGTTCGTCGCCGAAGAATCAAGGACGAATCCCTTCGTTCCCGGCGCAGACTCGCCATTGGTCCAAAGGAACTTTGTTGCATTCCGGACATTGCCGAGGTATCCGGACAGGCCCAAATCCACTGCGGCGTTCAGTTCATCCAAAGGGAATTGCGTCACCACTTGCCCGATGACGTCTTTGAAGTTATCGAACTCGTTGGACGCGGGACCCGATCCATTGAATATGCCAAGTTCAGCCCGCAGAAAACTGAATGGGCCGATCTGAGGCGAATAGAATAGCTTCACACCGAGGTCGCGCTCTCCGGGGAACAATGTCTGGTACATGCGAGATTGCTCCGGGGTTTCCCGACTTCCCGATGAGAACGACATCTCATACCCGAAGGGACGGTAAAACACACCCATCTGGAACCCGAACGACTGCGTCCAGGGTTCGATGACAGACAGGTACGCGTCCTTCATGGTCACGCCAGTCTGAATAGCATCCAACTCCACCACAAATTGAGTCAGAACGTTGTCGTAAGCGATCTTGAGCCGTGCGCGGCGGACCTGGAACATCTTGTTGGTATTGGCAGGAAAATTCCCGCCGGAGAATTGTGCAGTTCCGCCATTGAGATCTGTCAGTCGGAATTGTGTCTGCATGTAGCCCGATATCTTGATCTTGCGGAGGGCGTCCACGTAGCCTCTGTATTCCATTGCTGACTCTCTCTCACCTTCCACAACGCTCTTCAGCTCCTCCAACTCTTCCTTCGACGCGGGCTCAACACCTTGAGCGAATGTACTGAGGTGTAGACAACACACTACACTGGCAAAAAACGGAGATAATTTGTTCACAAGCCTGACCCTTGCGAATAATTGGGAGTATTGGATTTGAGCAATTCACATAATAGTAGACGGTACAGCGAAGCGGTTTCTGACCCGAGCGCCTCAATCTACCCTTTTCCCATTACCCAAGTGTTAAGCCATTGTTAAGGAATTGTTAAGTTCTTGTTCCCTCGTTAATCAGCCAAGGCACGCAGTCGAGGGGCAAATTTTCCGGTAGGACCTTTTTGCCAACCAAGGCTGGCCGTGGCGGATTGGGGTGCGTCAGATCGTCTTCTGATAACCTCAAGAGATGGCACATGAACGTGTAGTTCGACGCTCGGCTGTGCCAAGCGAGCGTTGCATCTCAAATGTCTGATACATACTTTCTTTCATGATTTCTTTGTCGCTATGAAGACTATTATTCTTGCTCTCGCGCTTTCACTTGCGATGTTGAGCTGCACCTCTGTCCGGCAGGGCATCACTATGCGCGCCCAAGCTCCGACTCTCGATGAGGCTTTCCGGAAATTCTCGCTCGCATTGACGGCCGACGGGTACGTGCTGGAGGTTGTGGATCCCATCCATCATGAACTGCTGACTTCGGGGAGAGAATTGAAAGAGAATGAGAGGCCTGCCGGCGATGTCTCTCAGGCCCAGGCGGATGAATCAAGGATTGCGGTGAAGATGGATCGACGGGGAAGGCTCTACGATGTGGTGGTGACTCCCATGCTGCGCTACGCCGGTGGCGCTTGGATAGTTGCCGGCATCAATCACCCGCTCCGGGAGAAATGGCAACGCATTGTCCACATGCTGGTGGAGAAAGAGTACAGAGAGGAAGATTGACGGTGAGGGTTACTTTCCGAGCAGCATCCGTAGTGCGAGGAAAAGCAATACCGCGCCAAAGATGCGCCTTAGGGTCAGGTCCGTAAGGCCAACGGCGATTTTCGCACCGAAAAGTCCACCAACGAAAAACCCGAGACACACCAAACCGGCAACCTTGAGATCGACGTATCCGGCGTGGTAGTATTGCAGCGCGGCCAAAAGTCCGATCGGAGGAACAAGGAGCGCGAGCGTCGTCCCCTGCGCCTGATGTTGTGACAGCCCAAAGAGATAAACGAGGGCGGGGATGATGATGACGCCACCACCAATCCCGATCACTCCACTCAACAGTCCGGCGACAAGTCCCAACACAACGTATCCCGCAAATTCCATTGTTGTTCCTCCTTCATGAGTCATGTGAAGTGATCTCCAGTCGCAATCCTGTACCCCCGCAGAAACTCCTCTACACCCATCCTTCGCTTTCCTTCCTGCTGCACCTCAAGGATCTCGAGCAAACAATCGCCTGTTGCGACACGCAACGAAGATGGCGAGACGAGAAGTATCCCCGGTTTCTTGTCAGACTTCGTAGTGCTGACCGCTGTCTTGAACACCTTCAGTATCCTGCCGTTGTGTAATGTATACGCTGCAGGGTGAGGGGATAGTCCGCGAATCAGATTGTGAATATCACGGGCAGGAGAGTCCCAGCGGATCTTGCAATCATCCTTGAAGATCTTTGGTGCGGCCGAAGCAAGGCGCTCATCCTGCGGTGTGGAAACAGCTTTTCCCTGTTCGATCAGGCGGACGGTATGGAGAACCACTTCCGCCCCAACCTCCGAAAGCCTGTCATGAATCGTTCCTGCATCATCCTCTTCCCTGATCGGGATCCGCGCCTGGAGGAGGAGATGTCCTGTGTCGACTTTCTCTTGCAGGAAGAACGTCGTCACACCGGTCTCTGTCTCACCTTTGATGATAGCCCAGTTGATGGGCGCCGCGCCGCGGTACTTAGGAAGGAGCGAAGCATGAAGATTGAATGCCCCCCGCCTGGCGATGGTAAACACCTCCCGTGGTAGAATCCTGAACGCAACGACGACCATGAGATCCGGTTGGAGCTGTTGGAGGTGACTCGCAAATGCCTGGTCTCTCGGAGACGAAGGCTGAAGAACTTCCAAGCCGCGTCGGAGTGCAGCATCTTTGACGGGAGAGTGCGACAATTGCTGCCCCCGCCCGCGGGGCTTGTCGGGCGCTGTTACTACGGCAAGAACGGGGTACTTGTTTTTCAGGAGGATTTCAAGAGAAGGGACGGCGAACTCGGGTGTACCCATGAATACGATCGTGGAAGAGTTCGGTAGCGACTCCGCGGTCACTTTAGTTCCGCACCGACAGGTGCACTGGTCACGACGGGGTAATCCACTTCAATCTCACCCTTTCGCATCTTGTTCAAGCGCCCGGTGAGGAGTTTTCGTTTGACCGCACTGAGCCGGTCGACAAAGAGGATGCCGTTCAGGTGGTCGATCTCATGCTGGATAACACGGGAAAGAAGACCTTCAGCGTCAAGTTCCCTCTCTCTGAACTCGATATCGTTGAACCGCACACGGATGTTCTTGGGACGTTCTACTTCGTCGCGGATGTCGGGAATGCTGAGGCACCCTTCCTCCATCACCCAGGACCCTTCAGCAGCAATGATCTCCGGATTGATCAGAACGATCGGCCTTTTGGCTGTGGCAGACTCGGCTGGGTATTTTTCTTCATCCACATCGGAAATATCCACAACGAACACGCGCTGAAGCGATCCGACTTGATTCGCTGCAAGGCCGATGCCGTTTGCGTTGTGCATTGTGTCGAACATGTCCTGGATAAACCGGACCAATGCCTCACTCGCCCCCCGGACAGGTCGTGCCTTCCTACGCAGGACGGGTTGTTCGTAGATATAGATGGGTAGAATGGCCAACGAAGTCTCCGGGTTGGATGTGCAACTGAATATACAACGAGGGCTCACAAAGTTCAACTGGGGACTTTGTGATTGTTGCGGCGTTCATTCAACAAGCCGGCGAGCGCCGACGAAACGTTTCTTATAGTACGAACTTTCGAGAGATGAAATCGTGACGCCATACGACACACTCGCATGGACAAACAGATCGTCCTCGATATAGATGCCGACGTGCGATGGGGTGCGTCCGGTGGTGTTGAAGAAGACGAGGTCGCCGAATTGTAGCTTATCTTTCGAGATGCGCATCCCCTGTTGATACTGGTCGCGTGTTGAGCGGGGAAGCTGTTTGTTAATCGCACTGGAATAGACGGTGGACGTCAGTCCCGAACAATCGATTCCATTCCTGGTGGAACCGCCATAGGCATACGGGGTCCCAAGATACGATACCACGTCCAACAACACTTGATCACGGTTGATTCCTGTTGGGGTGATGTTGCTGTACCGCGAGGAAGGAGGAGGTATCTTGGGAGTCAGTTTTTCTTTCACGCTGTTCAGGTCAACCTTCCGGTCATCCTCCTTCATCTCCTCCTCGCGTACTTTGGCTGCAAACCGGAACTCATCGTCGTCTTGCACAACCAAAGGAGACGGCGGCTCACCACTCTTGAACCGCGGAGCCGAAGATGAACACCCCGCAATAATCGCGGCAAACACCACACTCACCCACCATGACTGGGATAGTGCGGCCGTGAAGTGATGCTTCATGAAGACCCGATGTGGTGGATTCCCGAAACCGAAAGGGCCTGTCCGCAAAATGGCAGGCCCCCAGCAAATCTCTCGTCAATACCGTCAGCCTAAATAGGCACGCAACTGCTTGCTACGTGAGGCGTGCCGCAGCCGCCGGATGGCCTTCTCCTTGATCTGGCGGACGCGCTCGCGGGTCAGCTTGAATTTCTCACCGATCTCTTCGAGCGTTAGGGAGTGTTCCCGACCAAGCCCGAAATAGAGACGGATCACTTCTGCTTCACGGTCGCTCAGCGTAGAGAGGGCGCGTTCCACCTCGCGGCTGAGCGACTCCTTCATCAACTCGTTGTCCGGCGCGGGTTGACGCTCATCCTGGATCACGTCCAGCAACCGGTTGTCTTCTCCCTGCGCGAACGGTGCATCCATGGAGAGATGGCGACCGGAGATTTTCAGCGTGTCGGACACCTCGAACAGCGACATATCCAATTCTTCGGCAAGCTCGCTGGCGCTTGGTTCACGCTCGAACTCCTGCTCCAGTGTGCTGAATGCCTTGCCGATTTTGTTCAGCGCCCCAACGCGATTCAATGGCAGGCGCACGATGCGCGATTGTTCGGCCAGCGCCTGAAGTATGGATTGGCGAATCCACCAGACGGCGTACGAGATAAACTTGAATCCACGCGTTTCGTCGAACCGCTTCGCTGCTTTGATCAGACCGAGATTCCCTTCATTGATCAGGTCACCCAACGAGAGTCCCTGATTCTGGTACTGCTTGGCCACACTGACCACGAACCGGAGGTTCGCCTTCGTCAGCTTCTCAAGCGCACGCTGGTCGCCCTTCTTGATCCTCTGTGCAAGCTCAATTTCCTCCTCTGACTTCAGGAGATCGACTTTCCCAATTTCCTGCAGATACTTGTCGAGCGACTGACTTTCCCGATTCGTATACTGCTTGGTAATCTTCACCATTCATGCACCTCGCTGTGTTCGCTCGTTTCTATGACACACCCGCTGCTTCGTCGATCCTATCGACAATGCCGACAATACTTGCATCCACCGGCGCCATCTCCACGGGCAGGGGGATCACCGCTTCACGAGCGGTAATATAAAGCACCGTTTCCCCGACACCGGCACCAACCGTATCGACGGCAACGATGGGCGCACCGGCTTTTTCGCGTTTCCCATTCAGCGGTTGGATGAACAGGAGTTTGAAACCCTTCAGCTGCTCATCTTTACGCGTCGCCCAGACCGACCCTATCACCTCTGCAAAGAACATGGTCAATCTGCGATGTCGATCTTGTCTACCACTGCCATGATAACCGCATCAACGGGTTTATTCTTTGTCACCGAAGTTTGGCGGGCTGAACTGCCACTGCAGAGCAAAACAATGTCGCCCACTCCTGCCTGCACCGTATCCACCGCAACGACAAACGTATCCTTCAGTGAATAGTCCAGGTCGACATGCTTGACAATCTGGAACTTCATCCCGACAAGCTCTTCATCCTTGCGGGTTGCCCACACCGTGCCGATGACTTTTCCGAGGATCATGGTTTATTCCTTGTGGTGATACCGAGACCCGTTACTTTCGTTTTCGTGACTGGCGGATGGACTGCAATATCTCCGTTCCCGTTGCCGATCCCTCCGTCATTTCCGGTGACACAATTTCCAACCCTTTCACTCCGGTGAAATCCTTCTTACGACCCGTCAGAATCGGGAGACGACTCTCAAGACACAAGCCGGCGACCAGAATATTGAGCGTCGCAGACCGTGGAGCTGATCGAAGCAGTTCCCCATAGCGTTGCGCGTTCTTGGGGTTGAGTCCGAGCAGCTTCATCGCTGCCATAGCATCTTCCATGGCTCTTCGTTCGACTTTTGTCCGAGCGTATGAGAACAACTCAACGGCTTGGAAGACGGTCGCATAGCAAAAAAACTTTCCCATTGCGCGGCGAAGCACCGAGGGATACTTGTCGCCACACAGGTGATCCAGTATGACGTCTGTGTGCACGACGATCTTGGCAACACTCAACGGTCCCCCCGTCGTACTGGTCGTCGCACATGCTGTTTGAACATCTTTCGCCCCTTCAACGCGCCCTCGACGAGGAGAAACTTCACCACTTGGTCCCGCGACTCCAACTGTGTCGCGGCGATTTTTTGGATTTCCTCCTCAGTCACCCTCCGGTTACCTAACTTTGCACCCACCCCCATCGCGCTGAGCCGAATTTGAATTGACCCGTTTCCCAGCTGATCGCGAATCGAAGCCGGAACCGAAATTCGCCCCTCGTGATCGATTTCGCCATCGAATTCGACGCTCGTCCGTTTTCTTTCCATCTTAGCACACCTGCGACAAAAAGCTCGTTCCGACAAGCGAGTTGGAAACTCCAAAGAAATCCGCAACAGTCTTCCCTACGTCGGCAAATGATCCGCGCGTACCGAGGTCCACGCCGATCGCTTTACTGCGGCTCAGACAGAGAAGAGGGACATACTCCCGGGAATGATCTGTGCTTGGCGTGACAGGGTCGTTCCCATGATCTGCTGTCAGTATCAACATGTCGTTTCTGTCAAGCGTTTCAATAATGCGCGGAATCTCTTTGTCGAACTCCTCAAGCGCGCGAGCAAATCCAGCCGGGTCATTCCGGTGGCCGTAGAGCGTGTCGAAATCCACGAGATTTGCAAAGAGCAAGCCTCCATCCATCCTGGCCGCCTCGTTCAAAATCACGGAGATTCCTTCCTCATTACTGTGGGTATGAATTTTTGTTTGGAGGCCGCGGCCTGCGAACAGGTCATCCACCTTTCCCACGCTGATTGTCTCGATCCCTTTCTCATGTAGAAGGTCGAGAACTGTATTCGACGGTGGTATGAGCGAAAAATCCCTCCGGTTAGCTGTTCTGGCAAAGTTACCGATGGAGCCCACGAACGGTCGGGCGATCACTCTTCCGACGGCGAACTCTCCAACACACACACTGTTCCGTGTGATACGACAAATCTCGTACAAGCGCTCAAGAGGAATGATCTCCTCGTGAGCCGCAATCTGGAACACTGAATCAGCCGAGGTATAGACGATGGGAAACCCGGTCTTCACGTGTTCGGCGCCCAATTCCTGAATGATCGCAGTCCCGGACGCGGTTTTATTTCCCAGATGGTCTGCGCAGCCGGTGGCGCGCAGAAAACGGGTCATCAGTTCTTCGGGAAATCCATGAGGGAATGTTGGAAACTCCCGCTCCGTTATGATGCCCGCCAGTTCCCAGTGGCCAGTCGTGCTATCCTTCCCCTTCGAGCGTTCTATCATTCTCCCAAAGCTTGCCCGCGGTACCTGGGCTGGAGCGACCCCTCGGGCGGCAGCGATGTTCCCCAGCCCAAGGCTCTCAAGATGCGGCAGCGACAGGCCGCCGACGGCGTCCGCTGTATTCCTCAGGGTGTTGCTCCCTTCGTCGCCATACACCCGCGCGTCAGGAAGCTCGCCGATTCCCACACCGTCGAGAACTATAAGTAGGATCTTCTTCGTGATTGAATCGCGTTTGTCATTTGCCGCGGCCGGCGGCCATGATGTCCATGAAGCCTTCCGCTCCGCTTACGCCAAACTATACGGAATCCATCGCGGAAAGTTTACATCCGTGAGAGCGAACTCAGGAGTAGATTTGTTTCTCGTTGCACTTGCAGACTTGCACACGACGCTCGTTGAACTTGTAGCTCGATCCAACTTTGGACCGTTCAGACGAGACCATCAAGATCGGTTGGAAGATACTGCCGCACGTGGGACACTTGGAACCTCTTTGCGCAGCAGCCTTGGTTGCCTTGTCGGCGAATGATTGTTGTTTTGCCATTGCTCAGTACACCCTTTCTTCAGTTAAAACACACGTACCAGATTCCCGCCATTTTCCATCGCCTTGTTCAGGACTTGTGAGGTCCCGGAGATCAACTCATCCTTGTGCATTCCCTCGCCCAGCCCGCACACGCCGGCGCTGACAGTCACCGAAAAGCTTCTGTTGCCAAGCGTGATAATATGACTTGCAATCTGCTTTCGGAGCTTCTCTGCCCAAAGGTATGCATCGCTTGCCGCTGTATTCGCCAGCAAAACGCCAATGCCATCACCTTCCTGGCGGCCAACTACATCATACGAACGGATATTCGTGCGGATGATTTTCGCCACGGTATTGACGATAGAGTCGAGGCCTTCTCTTCCGTACCTGTTGATGTGCTCCTGTACCCCGTCGAGGGCTATGGACACAAGTGCGAGGTCGTCTCCAAAGTCCTCTGCCCGCTGGACTTCCTCCTCCAGCTTCTTGAGAAAATGCTTTTTGTTGAATGATCCCGTCAACTGGTCCACAATCACGAAGTCCTTGACGAGGTCGTTCATGTAGAGCACCTCCAACGCCATCGCCGCGCTCTCAACAAGCCGGTAGATGGTTTCCACTTCGTTTCCCGAGAAATTTGCAGGCGTCCTGCTCTCCAGAGACAATGCACCGTAGCAGCGGTTCATCGAGCTGATCGGGATGCACAGAAATGTTCCCTGCGCGTCGATATGCTCCAGGGGATGGAATCGGACAGGCTCTTCCGCTGCCAGATCATCGATGCGCTCAACGACATTGGTCTTGATGACATTGCCTGCTACACTTGTATTGAAATCAACGACCTGATCGGGCGTCACGTACGGCTGTCCGGATCTGTTGACCACCTTTTGCAGCACCCAGCCGCGTTGTTCATCACTGTACATCGCAACTGTCAGAAAATCCCAGTTGATCAGACGATTTGCTTCTTCAGCGAGAGAGTTGAGAATAGTGAACTCCGTTGGATCGGACTTGATCCGGTCATTCATTCTCCGAATGGAGGTCAAGAGTTCTGAGTCCAGCAACAAATCATACTTGTCCGTGTAGCTCTTGATCAATGCCGAGACCAGCTTGGTGAAGTTCCCGAGCATGCTCATCGTTTCTGCCCCAAACGCGTCTTCCGCCTTGCTGTCCGCAACAATGACACCCACGGGAAGCTGGTCGCCGTCTCCCTTGAGGAAGTAGACCGGCACCACTATAACGGACTTGATGTATTCGGGCGATTCGTAATACCGGATCAATTCTCTTTCCGAAACGGGATTAATTCTGCCGAGCAGCTGCGGCTTACCTGTCCGCGCCACCTGACTGACCACGTCGTCCTCCACATCGAATCGCTTCGCTGTCATGAAATTCTGACTGTCAGTAGCATGCGTCTCGAGAACCATCTGCTGTTTCTCATGGTTTGCCCAGAAGAACGCCGCTGAATGCGAAAATACGACATCCTTCAAGGCGAGAAGTGCCTTGTGGAGGAGAAAGTTGAATTCGCTCTTTGGCTCGGTATCACTCCGAAAGATATCAGAATCGAGATCAAAGAAATCGGAGATCTGGAACTCTTCCGCCTTTTCCTCCCGCATGCTTATTGGCACAGGCTGAACCGTTTTTGTTGAAGGCATCACCACCACATCCTCTTCTTGGATCTCCTTCACCACATACTTCCCACCCCGTGATTGGAAATCATCAAAGAGTAGTTTCTTCATAGTTCCTTCGGGGGATTGTGAATACATTTCCTCAGTGTCCGCCCCACCATCCCCGCCAAAGATGTTTATCCGTTTCCTCCAGGCAATCACGGCCGCCACAAGACCTGCAAAGAGAAACAGACCACAGATGATTCGCCCCACCGGCGAACCAAGAAAAAGACCAATGATGAGCGCCAGCACGACAACTGCAGCGACGATACCATTCACGGTGAACAATCCGGATCGAAAAGCTCTTACCGCCGCTTTGGTGCCACCATCGGTCATTTCTCACCTTTTATTGGGTAAGGCAAGTCGGAAAAAACCGTTGAAATTTAACCAATTGTGCTTGGAAAGTCAACCACTTGGGACTGGTGACCGATTAATAAACCTTAACTGCCAGTCGTCAGTCGGCGTGATAGAGATGGTAACGAGTCGACCGAAGTCGGTACTCCTTCAGGGCGTTGCGCAGATTGGCGAGGATTTTCTCGGGAGATTCACCCCCTGACACACTTTCGTAGACCCACGCAGAGCCCATTAGTCTCAGGAATGACGACCGGGAAAGGTTGAATTGATCCGGGTAAAGCGCACGAAGTTGACGGAGAAGGTAAATCGCGATGCGGGAAGGTTCATAGACCGAAGGATCACTGACCTCGATTGACACCCCAGAACAACGCACTCCTTTGAATTTTGATGTGGTAGGAGTGAACGAGGCCGGATGGAACATCACACCTGCTAATCCAAGGCCATTCATCGCATCGGAAAGAATCTCGCCATCAACGAACGGTGCACCGATAGTAGCAAAGGGGCGGTCCGTGCCTCTTCCCTCGGAGACATTCGTAGCCTCGATGATACATGTTGCAGGATAAATCAGCGCAACATGCGGCGTTGGGATGTTCGGTGACGGTGGAATCCAGCGAAGCTCTGTTTCCTCCCAGCGCATGGAGCGCGTCCAGCCTTCCATTGGTATGACCTTGAGATCGCACTCCTTCTGCTTTCCCAGCCAACCCTCACCTTTGATCATGAGCGCGAGCTCCCCACACGTCAGTCCATACACAACCGGAAGGGGATACATGCCAACAAAGGACGTGAGCGAATCCTCCATCATTGGTCCATCAACAAGTTCTCCGCCGAGGGGGTTCGGCCGATCCAGAACGATGAACGGAATCCCCCGTTCTGCTGCAGCCTCCATTGCAAGACCCATCGTGCTGATGTACGTGTAGAAGCGGGCGCCAACGTCCTGGATGTCGTATACAAGCACATCGACATTTTGAAGCATTGCCGGTGTCGGCTTTCGCGTCGCCCCATAAAGGGAGAACACTGGAATTCCCGTCTTCACGTCCTTAGCGTCAGCGACCCTCTCGCCTGCCGCAGCTTCACCACGTATGCCATGCTCCGGCCCGAACAGTGCAACAACATTGATCCCCCTCGAAAGCAGCACATCTACCAGATACTCCCCATTGGAAAGTCGACCGGTATGGTTCGTAATCAATCCGATACGCTTCTCCTTTAGTGACGAAAGGTGTTGTTCTAGAAGAACATCGGCACCGAGTTTCACCCTATCACCAGCCGGACACAGGGTAAGAAGGCCCACCAACCACAGGCCAAGGATCATGAGTCTCATTTCACGTATCGATTTTTGTTTTCACGATGTGCCAGGCTGCAATCGACATCCCATCCCAGATCTCCCCGGACTGGATGCGGCGATCTAGCTCGGCTGCAGCCAATGGAATGAGTTCGAACTCTTCCGTCTCATCCGGCGTGCCTCCCACAAACTGAAGCTCCCTGGCGATGTACACATGGCACATCTCATCGGTGATCCCATTATATGGATTGAATTCCCCGGCCATGAAAAGACGTCCGACCGAGTATCCCGTTTCTTCCGAGAGTTCCAGCCATGCAGTCTCCTCGTAACTCGACCCGTCCTTCACACTGCCGCAAGGAAACTCAATACTCTCCTTGCCGGCGAGATACCGATGTTGTTTGACCATCAGCACCTTCCCGTCATTCATGATCGGAATAACCATGGAGGAGCCGTTGGTGTGAGAGTAGTAATATTCGCCACGTTTCCCTGAGGGGAGCTCGAACTCATCCCGTTTGTACGTCCACCAGGGATTCTTGTGAACGACCGATTCGGAGAGCTTCTTCCAGATCCCCAATGCCATTGCGTTGTCTCCTTACAAGGTGCGCCGTTGCGGTCAGAACATCCGTGAAATGCTGCAAGGAGGGAAGGCCCTCCTTGCAATGAGAAACCAGCAGACACTCAAACGTTTTCTATGATTTCCTTTTCAGAAAAGAAAAATGCGATTTCGTTCTGTCCGTTCTCAGGTGAGTCGGACCCGTGGACGATATTTTCACCTTTGCTCGAGGCAAAATCTCTTCGGATGGTTCCCGGCTCTGCATCTTTCGGATCTGTTGCGCCGATAAGCTTCCGGAAGTCCGCTACGGCGTTTTCTTTTTCCAGGGCGATGGAAACACATTTCCCGGAGCTCATAAAGTTAACGAGATCAGCAAAAAATGGACGCTCACGATGGACGGCGTAGAAGCCGCCGGCTGTTTCTTTCGTGAGTCGGACCATCTTCAAACCAAGAATCCTGAAGCCGGCCTTCTCAATCCGGGCAATGACCTGCCCGGCAACGTTTTTCTTAATACAATCAGGTTTCAGTATCGCCAGTGTTCGTTCTACCAATGGACCTCCATGTGCTATTGAATGAAGATGTGTTTGAAGTAATTATCGTTTTCGGCGTCCGGATGCTTGCCTGGTTGCTTTTCCGCTCCTGGCTTTCCCGGTTTTTGCAATGCGCCGCTTCTTAAGGGACGGGGTTGCCTTCGCGCGCGCGAGAGAGAGAAACCCCTTTTTTCTAAGAACGCTTTCCATCGCCTCACCCAGCAAAGCCGGACTCTCGACAACGTGAATCCCCGCTTTCCTCATCGCAACCATTTTCTCCTGAGCTGTTCCTTTCCCTCCGGCGATGATCGCACCGGCATGTCCCATGCGACGCCCGGGCGGCGCTGTACGCCCCGCGATGAATCCCACCACGGGCTTCTTCACGTGTTTTTTGATGTACGCTGCAGCCTCCTCCTCGGCAGTCCCCCCGATTTCACCGATCATGATCACCGCGTCTGTGTTGCCATCCGCATTGAAAAGCTTAATAGCGTCAATGAAGCGAGTGCCGATCACCGGATCGCCGCCGATACCAATGCAGGTTGATTGCCCGATTCCGCGCTCTGTCAACTGCCACACGGCTTCGTACGTCAATGTTCCGCTTCGGGAAATGACGCCAACTCTTCCTTTCTTGTGAATGAATCCGGGCATAATTCCCACCTTGCATTCGCCTGGTGTGATCACCCCGGGGCAGTTCGGGCCAATCAGCCGCGTCCCATTCTTGCCGATATACTCGTACACCCGCACCATGTCCCGAGCAGGGATTCCCTCCGTGATGCAGACAATCACCTTGATGCCCGCTTGCGCGGCTTCAAGGATTGCATCGGCCGCAAATGCTGCAGGGACGAAGATCACGGATGTATCGGCCCTGCCTTCGCGAACGGCATCCGCCACCGTGTCGTAGACGGGAACTGCACGTTCGAAGGTGTCCTTATCGTTCCCTTTGTACATCGTTCCTCCCTTTCCCGGCGTAACACCTGCAACGACGTTGGTGCCGTATGCGATCATCTGGGAGGTGTGGAATGTCCCCTCACCGCCGGTAATTCCCTGCACAACAAGCCGGGTGTTCCTATTGACAAGTACGCTCATGATTCGTTGTCCCGGTGTGTGAATGGTGTCAAGTGAATTCGCTGGGAAAATATGAACTGAGAAATGTGGTCATGCAACACTAACCACAGCTTCGACAAAATCAGCCACACGCAGAATAGTAGCTTCATCAAAATGCTTCCCGACAAACTGCGCACCGATCGGCAACCCTTTGCTGTCCCTTCCGCACGGAACACTGATGGCAGGAACGCCGGCAAGGTTTGCCGAGACAGTGAAAATATCCGATAGATACATCTGCAACGGATCCTCTGTTTTCTCTCCAAAGAGAAACGCCGTCGTGGGAGTGGTGGGCATCAGAAGACAATCGACGTCGCGGAATGCAGCGAAGAAATCGTTCTGGATCAGGCGTCGGACCTTTTGCGCCTTCCGATAGTACGCATCATAGTACCCAGCCGAGAGCGCGTAGGTCCCCAACATGATCCGGCGCTTTGTCTCGGCGCCAAATCCCTCGCTCCTGGATTTCACATACATTTCTGTCAGGTCGCGCACGCCTCCACTCCGGTGTCCGTAGCGCGCACCATCGTAACGGGCAAGATTGGAAGAGGCTTCGGCAGTCATCAGAATGTAGTAGGTGGAAATGTTGTATCTCGAATGAGGAAGCGCAGTCTTCTTGAGAGTTGCGCCTCCCTCGCGCAAGAGGTCCATTGTCCGCTCGATCGACTGGCGCACCTCGTCATCCAGGCCGTCACCGAAGGCTTCTTCCGGGAGACCGATCATCAATCCCTTGACATCTCGTGTGAGCGATGCTTGATAGTCGGGCACAGGCACGGTCGAGGACGTCGCATCGTTCTCGTCATGACCGGCGATCACATGAAGAACGCTGGCTGCATCGGCAACCGTTCGGGCAAACGGCCCGATCTGATCGAACGATGAAGAAAGAGCCACCAATCCGAAGCGGGAAACTCGTCCGTATGTCGGTTTCAGCCCCACGACACCACAAAATGCCGCCGGCTGACGGATGGAACCTCCAGTATCCGTTCCCAGCGCCGTGTGCGACATCCCTGCCGCCACCGCAACGCACGACCCTCCGCTCGAACCACCGGGCACTCTGGTTTCGTCAACGGGGTTCAATACCGGACCGAACGCGGAATTCTCCGTGGAGGACCCCATCGCGAATTCATCCATGTTCGTCTTGCCAATAATGACCGCGTCTTCCGAGATCAGTCGTCTGACGACTGTCGCATCGTAAAGGGACACAAAACTCCCCAGAAATCTCGAGCCGCAGGTGACTCGTTCATCTTTCATGCAGAGGACGTCCTTGATGGCCACCACCATTCCCGCCAGGGATCCTGCATTTCCCGACGCAATACGAGCATCGACTCGCTGCGCCCTATGGATTGCCTTTTCTGCAAGCACAGTAAGAAATGCATTGAGCCGTTGCCCCTGCTGGATTGCCTCGAGGTGTGCCCGGATGATGCGTTCACAGGTGGTTGTTCCCGCTTCGATCTCGCGACGCGTGGCCTTAAAGGTCTTATGGGTGTTCACAGCGTGCTCTGCGCGTGTCGTCGTGATGGAGTGGAATATCGTTCTGCGGTGAGGTCAGGGGTGTACACAGATGATTTTGACGCGACAGGCTCCCATTGCGTCGCATCAACACATCCCACTGGTTGATCAACGGAGAGCTACTTGTCGTCCAACTTCGTTGACTTCTCCAGATCCTGCTGCATGCCACGCATAGCGTTCTTGAACTCTCTGATCCCTTTGCCGATGTTCTTCCCCATCTCCGGGAGCTTCTTCGGGCCGAAGAAAATGAACACGACAAACATAATCAGGAGCAGTTCCGTGCCGCCGATGTTCTCAAACATGGCGGCCGCCTATGCTTTTTTCTCGTCCGGCTTGGATTCGATTTTCTTCTCGCTGGTGATATCATCCTCGATTTCGCGTGTCGCCTTCTTGAACTCCCGAATCCCCTTGCCGAGTCCTTGTGCCAGTTCTGGAATCTTCTTGGCCCCAAAGAATATCAATACAAAAAGTACAATGAGGATAATTTCCGTCGCTCCGATGTTGCCCATCTGCTATCTCCTTCCGCTGTCTGCGGTCATAAGTGAATGATCACCGAGGATGACGCGCTCGATGATGGATTGAAAAATCTTCTGCCCGTCAGTGTGGCCCAACACCGGATCGGACGCGCGCTCGGGGTGCGGCATCAGGCCCAACACGTTACCTGCATCGTTGATGATCCCTGCAATGTTGGCCAGCGAACCGTTGGGGTTCGCTTCATCGGTGATGGTACCATCCGGAGCACAGTACCTGAGCAGCACCCTGCCATCTCCTTCGAGACGTTTCAGTGTCTCGTCATCGGTGAAGTAATTTCCTTCTCCGTGCGCAATCGGGATCGCCAGGACCTCCCCCTGTTCGCATGCACCGGTGAACAGAGTCATGGCATTCTCCACGCGGAGGTGAACATACTTGCAAACAAACCGGAGAGAACTGTTTCTCAGCAGAACACCCGGTAGCATGCCTGCTTCGAGAAGAATCTGGAACCCGTTGCAGATACCAAGGACCACTCCACCTTTTTCCGCGAAGCGAACCACCTCTTTCATCACCGGGGAGAACCGGGCAATGGCACCACACCGGAGATAATCGCCATAGGAAAATCCACCAGGGAGGATGATGACATCGGAACCCTTCAGATCCGCCTCTTTGTGCCAGAGAAACTCTGCTTCCTGATGAAGGATCTTCTTGCACACATAATATGCGTCGTGATCACAGTTGGATCCGGGAAAGACCACAACACCGAATTTCACGCCCGCGGACATGTCACACCTTTTCGATCTCGTAGTGATAATCTTCCATCACCGGGTTGGCAAGAAGTTTCTTGCAGACTTCTTCTGTCGTCTGACGTGCGTCGGCCTCGGATGCCCCGTCCACTATCAGCTCGATGTATTTTCCCATCCGCACGTCTTTAATCCGGCTTATCCCGAGGCTGGCGACAGCGTGCTCCACAGCCTTCCCCTGCGGATCCAGAATCGACTTACGAAGAGTGATGCGAACCTTGGAAACGTACACGTTTGCCTCAATGATTAGATGTCGATGCGGGTCGGTTCCGGCGCATCTTCCGCCTCGTGCTTTTCTTCGCCACGCAGGATGTGCTTCACCATTGTTCCGATATACCTAATGATGCCGAGCGCGATGAATAGGACAAACAGCGGAAAAATCGCCTCCCCTGCTGTCACGAAAACTACGACGATGGCAAGAGCGAAGAATATGAATTTCCACGGTTCTTTCCGAATCGCACGGCGCGATATACGGGGCAGTGTATCGTACTTCACCTTGCTTACCATCAGCAGTCCGAGTGCCGCCGACATCCATGGTAAGACACCCACGACACGTCCCAAGCCGGTGGTATCGTTCCAATAGCTGATAATAAACGACGCAACGGTCAACGCGCTTGCGGGGATCGGCAGACCAACGAAATGATCCTTGTCGAGCCCGACCAACTGCACGTTAAACCTCGCCAACCTGAGGCCCCCAAAGACCATGAGAAACGAGCTGATGAGGATCCCCAACCCACCAAACGTGTGCAGATGCACTTGATAGACGAGGAATGCCGGCGCTGCCCCGAAGGAAACAACATCCGAGAGCGAGTCGATCTCAACACCGAACTGCGACGACGACTTTGTAATCCTCGCCATAACCCCATCAAGCGAATCAAATCCCGCCGCAAGGATGATAAACCACGCGGAGGAAATGAAGTCATCCTTGCTCGCATGGATGATCGCCATGAACCCGCAAAACATGTTCAGGACGGTGAAAAGACTGGGAACGACGGCGCGAGTGATTTTCATCGATGCGTCACTATTGTGAGACGACAATGGCCACTACAGTATCACCGCAAGCACTGTTTCCCCAGCCACAGGCTTATCGCCAAGTTTCACCTTGATCTCCGATCCTTTTGGGACAATGACGTCGACGCGGGACCCGAATCTTATCATCCCGAATCTTGCACCTGCGATCGCAGTATCGCCCACGGCGACATTGGCCACAATACGACGGGCAACAAATCCCGCAATCTGCTTGAAGAGCACTTTCACGCTATCATGCTCCACACCTATGTGCGTCCGCTCATTCCTGAAGGAGGACTTCTCATCAAACGCCACAAGATATTCACCGGGAATGTATTGGTAGTAACCGACCCTTCCGTTAATCGGAAAACGGTTGACGTGCACATTCAGCGGTGACATAAAAATACTCACCTGGATCCCTTGCCCCTTCAGATACTCATCCTCCACCACATCTTTGATGAGCACTACTTCGCCATCGGCCGGGGAAATGACGAGATTCTCTCCGGACGGGGTATCTCGCTCGGGATCCCGAAAAAAGTTGAGAGTAAAGATCAGGAACAGGAAAAGAAACGTGATAACGCCATACTTCACCGGCCGCCACTCGATAAGATTCCATGAGAGCAAGGACCCAACAAGCGCCACCAGGATAACAACGAGAACAACATCGTAGCCGTACTTGCTAATCACCAATTTCCTTCGTGCGAGGTTGTGCTATACAGCCGGCTGTGCACGTCGCGATATGTGTCGAGTTCGGGAACCCTGCCGTGCCTGATCGCTCTCCCCTTTTTCTGTTGAACGAGACTGCATGTCCGCGGGGAAATCTCATCCCCGATAATTATCTGGTTGTTGGCAATCCCGAATTCGAGCGATAAAGACTGGAGCTTCAAACCCCGCCGCCCGAAGAATGAGCGGAGCACCACGTTGGTCTTGGAGGCCACCCTGTTCATCACCCGCAATTGTTCGGGTGTGGCTATATTCATGGCATAAATATGGAACTCATTGACCAGGGGATGCTCTTGTTCCGGGCGTTTGTGGTAATGTTCAATCACCGGGAAAGGCAGATCTGTGCCCTCCTTTAGGCCGAGCCTCCGAGCACCTGCCCCCAAGGCTGTGTTGTGTACTTGGACCTCCAATGGTATCATTGCCAGATGTTTCACCAGCATCGAAGAAGAAGATGCCTTTTCGATGAAGTGGGTCGGGATGTGAAAGCCAGCGAGGTAGCTGAAAAGATAGGATGAGATATCGTTGATCAGAGTCGCGAATCCGGTCGCTTCCTCCCCAATGCCGGCACTATGGGTTGTATCCTTACCGAGCGTTGAATGTCGCAACCGGCGCTCTGTCTCTGTGAGGTTTGTCTTGTCCGGGGGATTCGTAAATGTTAGAAGGAGAACCCCTTCCTTGCCCGAGTCATAGAAATTCTTCGACGTTCCTCCGAACCGAAGAATGCTCACCGGCGATACCTCATTTCACTCATAGAATGCTGTTCTTACGCGCTCTCCTACGTAAAAGGTAAGAAATGCACGTCTGAAAGTCAACGCGACTGGCGGGCTCTTTGGAGTTCCCGCAGTTGACTTTAAAGATGAAATGACCAATGTTTCAACTGTCGTTCCGTCACCGATCGCCTTTCTTCACTGGCGCCCGACCTGTGAACAGTTTTCAGATTGTTCCCTCCCCACACAACGATATGACGTCGTCATACCTCAGCGTCGATGGTCTTCTTCCATCTGTCCAGCGTTGGGTCGTCTTCTCCATGCTTGCTCTCACCACATTGGTGTTGATGATCAACTCGCATGACAGTGGCATCGCGAAGACTCCGTTGTTTGTCCTCTGCGCACTGCTGATTGCAGCCCTTTCAGGGACTTCCTGGCTTCGCACGGGACGGTTGGAGATCCATCTCACCCGACTGGATGTCGCGGTCATCATGCTCCTGGTTGTTGCTCTCATTTCAAGCTTGACAACCACACGGGAACGATCGCCCATTGCACTTCAATTCCTACTCAGCTCGGCGATTTCCTTTTTCGCCGGGAGTTCCCTCTTCGACCGAAAAGACCGGTTTCACCAATTGCTGAACGTGCTCGCATGGTTCAGCGGTGCAGTGGGTGTAGCGGGCTTGCTTCAGTTTTTTTTCAACGACCGTTTAGTACTGGATTTCTTCACCGACGGAAACCGTCGTGTCGGCTCAACGTTGGGGAATGCGGTATTTCTCAGCGGCTATATCGTCCTAACGCTTCCCCTCATGGCTGTGAGGATGATGGACAAGCATCTCACGCGCGTGTCCCGCGTTTTTCATGGAGCCCTCGTCACTGTACTTACTTTCCTTCTCGTGATATCACAATCGCGGAGCAGCTACGTGGCCTTTGCAGTTGGCGGCTTGGCTCTGTTGGTTCTCATCACGCGATTCAGCAAGCGGGCCCTGGTTTCGGTTCCAGTGGTCATTCTTCTTGGCGGGCTGATAGCTGCGTTCCTTGCGCCTAACCTGGGCCCTCGAATTGGAAATGCCTTTTCTTTCGAACCCACCTCCTCGTTCGCAAGGAGGCTCTACTTCTGGAGCGCGGGTCTCGAAGCATTCAAAGCCGCGCCGTTCCTGGGTCATGGGCCGGGGAGTTATGAAGTGGTAATGAGGGAATACCGGTCACCCGACTACTGGATTGTGAAAAGTGAAGATGTTGTGCCTCACGCCCATAATGAGTTGATAGAAGTAGCAAGTGACCTCGGTGTTTTTGGTCTCGTCGTGTTTCTGGCCATTCTCGGTTTGGCAATCGCCACGGCAAAGAGAGTGATACAGAAAGGAAGCGAATGGCATAGGCTTTACAGCGGGGCTATTTCCTGTTCACTCCTTGCCATTTTCGTTGACAACATGGCGAACGTCTCGCTCCGACAGGCACCTGTGGCAGCCCTTGCCTGGCTCATACTCGGTGTTTTGGACTCGCGTTTGTTCTCTTCGCAGGTGCTGGTTACCCGACGGATTACGTTTTCTGCTCCTCGTTGGGTTGCGTTTCTCCCCGTGATAACATGGTGTGTTTTTGTCTGGTTCACTTTCGCATCCTTGAGGCGAGCGGTCGAAGCTGACGCGCACATCATGAGAGGGGTACTGGCTCACGTGGACGGTCGCACTGAAAAGGCGATCGATGAATTCACTGCAGCACTTGCCCTCGATCAGGAGGACCTCTTTGTCCGTTCCAATCTGTCGCTGACACTTCTCAAGGCTAACAGGTTCACCGAGCTTCTCGCCGCCACGAAGGGGATCCATCGTTTCTCCCCATCATACCCAAAATCGAACTTGATGCAGGCAATCGCTTTCTATTCACTCAGGCAATACCCTGACGCACTTGAGAGTATTCAGAGGGAGATTGAGCTTCGAGGTCATCCCGAAGCTTTCTACGTACAGGCATTGACGCATCAGGCTCTCGGCAATGTGCATAGGGAACAGATGGCGCTGGAGAATCTCGTGATGAGTTGTGGCCGGGGAAGAATCGAGTACCAGTTGGAAGCCGCGACGGCCCGGTTGCTTGTACTCGCTGCGAATCACGGTGACTTGGAACGATTGAAGGAAATGATGTTGGAGCTCGCCCGGAACCTCCCCGATAACCGTGTCACAGTACGAACACTTCAGGACGTTGAGGCACGTCTGGCACAACCAGAAAAACAACAGCCTGTGGAGCGTACCTACCGGTAACAGCCCAATCAAAGCACAAGCGTTCCACCGGAACAATCGGTGGAACGCCTGCGCTACATCTTGTTGCCTCTATTTCTTCTATTTCTGCACGTGAAACTCGATACGCCGGTTTTGTGAACGTCCTTCAGCGGTGTCATTCGGCGCAATCGGGTCACGCATGCCCTTGCCAGCTGTCGTGAGCCGGTTCGCCGCTATTCCCTTCTTGACCAGCCACGCTTTCACCGCCTGTGCCCGACGGGCGGAGAGGTTCTCATTCACGGTCACGCTCCCAACATTGTCCGTATATCCGGCAATCTCCACTCCCACATCCGGATTGGAAACAAGCGCGATATATGCCTTTTCCAGAATCGACTCGGATTCACGAGTTAACTTCGCGCTTCCTGTCGCAAAGTTGACGCCCTCAAGGATGACCGTTTTTCCTCGCTCGAGTATGATCGTTTCCTTCATTACGTCGTCCTTGGGGTTGAGCGGATTCGTCCTCCGCGTAACCTCAGCTCCATCGTTGATCCCGCCGCCGTCCGTATCTACCTTAGTTGGATCTGTTCGGTATTTCTTGACCTCGTCCGCGTCGGTCAACCCATCGGCATCCGTGTCAGGTTTGCCGGGATCGGTATGGTAGGTTTTCACTTCGTCCCAATCGGACAGACCGTCGCCATCAGTATCGACCTTGAGGGCATCGGTGTTGTTCCTGAGGATTTCATCTCCATCAGTGAGGCCGTCGCCATCTGTGTCGAGTTTGAGCGGATCACTCTTATACTTGAGGACCTCATCTCCATCAGAGACACCGTCAGCATCAGTGTCGGATTTTGCAGGGTCGGTCTTATACGTCAGCACTTCATCACCGTCGGCAAGACCGTCGCCATCCGTGTCAACCTTCAGCGGATTCGTCTTAAAGCGCTTTGCCTCGTCTCCATCGTTTAGACCATCACCATCAGTGTCTGGAGCCTCCGGATTGGTACCAAGTCTTCGCTCCTCGCCGTTGGTCAGTCCATCGCTGTCATCATCATCTGCGTCGCCACTTCCAAGGTAGATATTCAGACCAGCCTTCACGGAAGCCCAGCTATCACGGGAATTGTACTCAAATGATTCAGTCTTATCATCTACCACTCTGTACCCCAAATCCAGTACCAGCGATGCCTTTCGCGAGACGAATGCCTCAAACCCAATTCCCATCGGAATTATAATGCTGTTTGTGTATTTATCATTCGGGATGTAGACCCCCAAGCCATCCTTCCGCTTGTAAAACATCCCACCGCCGCCGACATAGAGGTATGGAGAAAAGAGCTTCCCTGGCGCCAGGTGGAACCAACCAACCAGCGCAATAGGAATTGCATCGAGTCGGATGTAATCAGATGATGGATAAAAGGGAAATAGAGGCTTCTGTGAACTTTTTAATACTTCGTAACCACCTGTAAGGCCAAGAGAGAATACTCTCGTGAGCCCGTATCGCAGCATGACTTCTCCGCCTGATGAAGTCTTCCTTGTGTTGAAGTCATTGTACCATTGGTTTACCCCTCCGTGAAAACCCAGCGACCACCTTCCCTGCGTATTCTGCGCAACGGTACTATCCCATGCAACAAAATGACTGACAAGAAAAAAGATGATAGCGAGTTGTTTCATCAGTAGGTTCCTCCATAACTAAGTTAAACAGAGAGAACGATCCGTTCTCCCGCACCTCGGACAACCACCAATGTGCGAAGAAAATTTGAATGAAACTATATGTTTTGAACGCAAAAGTCAAGGTGTTTGTCAAGTGTCAACCGGTAATCGTATATGTTCGTGTGTCGAACAAGAAACTCTTGTTCGCGTGGTGGGGTTCAAACTCGCCGAAGGTTCTGTTCACGACGGTCATGTGTCTTCGGGTTGCAAGTACCGATCGATGCAAGATGTCCTTCTTCCGTGCCGGAATCGTTGACATTCGGAGGGGAATTGAGTAAATTATTGACCGATTTGACGTATTGCCCCGTCGTCTAATGGCAAGACAGCAGACTCTGGATCTGTTTATCGAGGTTCGAATCCTTGCGGGGCAGCGTTTTGGGGAGTGCGGATCTCGGATTTGTGATTTCGGATTGAGGAATGCAGCTCTTCCATCCGCAATCTTCAATGCGCAATCCAAAGTTCATTCTGGCCTTATCGTCTAACGGTTAGGACGGAGCCCTCTCAAGGCTCAAATACGGGTTCGATCCCCGTTAAGGCTACCACGAATTATCAATGGTTCGCCTTAACAACGGAGTTCGGTTTTTGCGCCGGTAGCTCAACTGGATACCCGCCTGACCGAAAACAATGCACACAACAGGCGGTCGGGCGGGGAGCATCAAGTCCAGCAAAAGAAAGAACGCTGCCTGGGAATGGTCCTTGAAAAGTTCTCATTGCGCTCGTGGTGTAACGGATAGCACGGAAGCCTACGAAGCTTTTAGTCTGGGTTCAAATCCCGGCGAGCGCACAAGTGAAGTGTGGAAGGGGATTTTGACGTTGCGGCAAGTGGAGCGTTAGGTTTTCTCCACCTTCACGTATATGTCGCTCCGGCGGACAGGGACTCCCTTCCGGCGCACATCACAGGGAAGAGTGATTTTGCTCTTCCCTTTTCCTTTTGAACGGGGGGTCTTGGCCTAGCCAGTTTGCGTTGTGTTCTTTTATCCTTGCGCCGTTTGATTTCTGCATGGAAATCTTCTATGTTCTACCCACACTGATAGTCAAGGAACAATTTATGGCGACCAGTCCTCGATCCAACTGCGGGCTGCGGAATATTGCCGCTCTTGCATCACTTCTGCTTCTTCGTCCTCTTGTTTTGCCTCAAGAGGTGGACGACCGTGCGCTGGTCTCTACATTCTCTATCGTTGCTTATGATACTGCGAGCGGAGAGTATGGAGTTGCAGTTGCTTCGAGGTTCTTCGCCGTCGGATCTGTAGTCCCCTGGGCGAAAGCAGATGTGGGTGCCGTGGCAACGCAATCGTTTGCAAATACATCCTTCGGCTGGCGCGGACTGGAATTGCTTGAGAAGGGATCAACCCCGCAGGAAGCGCTCGACATGCTGCTCAAGAAAGATACAGACCCGACACGCAGACAGGTCGGTATCGTGGGAGCAACGGGAAAACCCGTGACATACACAGGCAAGGACTGCATACCATGGGCAGGCGGACGGAGCGGAGCAGATTACGCGGTGCAAGGTAATATCCTCGCCAGTGAGTCGGTCGTGGTGGCGATGGAAAGCACGTTCGTCCATACCAAGGGCACGCTTGCCGACCGCATGTATGCCGCCCTGGTGGCAGGTGACCGAATGGGTGGCGATTCGCGTGGCAAACAATCGGCAGCGCTTCTCGTCGTGAAGAAAAACGCAGGTTACGGAGGGTTCACCGACCGCGCCATCGACATCCGAGTGGATGACCATCCGGAGCCGTTCATCGAGCTTGGCCGCCTCCTCGATTATGCCCAGATGAACTACGCATGGAACGAAGCGTGGACCCTTCACACCCAGCACAAGCCCGCCGATGCATTGCCGCACATGGAGCAGGCTGCGCGGATTGCTCCGAAGAATCCGGAAGTGTTGTATGACCTCGCCGTTATCCGCCTTGCCGCTGGCAAGGAATCGGAAGCGATGGAAGCGCTGGACAAAGCGCTCCGCCTCAATCCTAAACTGAAAGCTCAGGCCCGTGGCGACGCCGATATGAAGAGTCTAAAAGGCGAGGTACACTTCGAAGAGTTGGTCAGGGAATAATCAACGCCGGGCCTCCTGCCATCAATTGAGCACTACCCGCTGTTGCAAAACTTGGATTTCTTATGCACATTGAGGTAACAAACGAGGGACGACAATGGGAATCAGGATTGCAGCGGCGCTGATGGTCTTCAGTATCTGCGGTTGCTCACAGAAGGACAAAGAGCCAGACTTCAGGAAAACGAATTGGGGCATTACGAGCGAACAGGTGAAGATACTGGAAGAAGCGAAGCTGGTCATGGACAACGGGAAAATGTTGTCCTACGATGGAATAGTGGGCGGCTATCCGTGCCAGATCGCATACTTGTTTGTACAGGACCAGCTCACGATCAGCCATTACTTCTTCAAGATAGAGCATAGCGCCGACAGCCTGTACATTCATGATTATGAAAAGCTGAAAAAGGCGGTCTCGGAGAAGTATGGCGCTCCCCGACTTGAGGACGCGACCTGGAAAGATGAGATGTCTCGCGGCGGCAATGAAAAGCTAGGTCCGGCCATAAGGGCCGGCCGCGTAAAGCTCGCGGCACAATGGGATACACCAACAACGGAAGTATGGCTCTTTCTCGGGGGTGAGAATTCTCAGATCAAGCTCTCGATGAAGTACATGAGCAAACTGCTGGCAAACATGAAAGAGGACGAAGCGAAGGAAGGCCAGGGTGAACCTCAGTCAAGTGAGTTTTGAACCCCGCAACCACGCGTGTCGATCACTCCCACCAGCACACTGTTCCAGAAAATTGCGACGATCGGATGGACATGCATGTCGACTTCGTGGACAGACGCACAGGAGCCGCGCTGTCGCGGCTCCCGCGTGTTCATCGCGACGACCAATCAAATTCGACTAGAGGCTCGGGCTGTTGTTCTCCAAGAAAACGGTGGAGTGGTAAACTCCGTTCCGCTGCTGTCTGTTGTTCCTCCATCACCCTATCGCGTGAGAGCCACCAGCAAAGACGTTTTAGCTGTTCGCATTCAGTAAACCGCGCTGTGCGCGCAATTGCGAAATCTCCCATTGCAGAGCGAAGATCGTGCAACGCAAGCGCAGCGAGAATCCGGGATGCCGCATCCCCATTCTCATCCTTGACCAATCGCATAAGTGGAATGACCAGAAGTGGGAACGAATGATTGGGGAGTAGAGCCTTCAAGTCCCGAACAGTCTGGGCCGCCGTGGTTTGAAGCCCCAGCGAACCACTCGACAGCGCGAGTGCCAGGTTCCGCTCAGATTGTTCCACTGTGGAATTGATGAAGCGTTGAACTGCGAGAGGCTCGCTGAACGATTGGACCGTACCGATGACCAGCACCACCATCATCCATCCGAAGACATGACGCGTGTTCATGGTGTCCTCCTGATGTTGGTTTGTGGTGTCACCTCTCATGTACGCAGGCGGGCGGCCGGAGTTGCACTGTCGCTCGATGTATTGCAATTTCAGAGACAAGAGAGTATGTTCAAAGCATCGAACCAGGCCAGACCTGCAGTACACTTCTTCCACTACCGGCGAGTTTCCCTATGCGCAAATCGGTGACCCCTGAAGAGGTCATGCGGGAAGTTACCGCAGACATTATCCGTCGTGCAATCGCGATGGGCAGGAAGAAGGGGCGCAAGGTGTACATCAGCAAGACTGCCAGAGGTAAGGCGGTCGACGTGGAGACACTGGACCCTTCCACCGCCGAAGGTGCAACAGCTCTGGCTGCTTTCCTCACCCCCACCGGACGACACTACACCATTTCCGGACTCGGCGCTCCCGAAGAGAAGAACGCCATCAACTGGCGGACAATTAATCTTCCCCCGGGACGGAGAATCCTCGTCATGATCCTGGTGGCACTGTCATTTGTGATGAAGGGAACGCCACTCAAGAACAAGCTTTACCGTCTCATGGGGGTCCATGTTGGGAGGAACGTCGAGATCATGCAGCTTGCGTGGCTGGATCATTTCCGCCCCGAGCTGATATTCATCGGAGACAATACGCTGATCGGGGCGTACACTCGCGTGACAGTGCACGCATACGAAGGAAGCGGCAAATTCCGATATGGACTGGTTGAAATTGGCGCAAACTGCATTATCGGCGCAGGTACCGGGATCGGTCCAATGCTGATCGAAGATCATGTGCGGACGCTTCCCGGCACAACGCTCTCTCCATATCTTGTCAGAATTCGAGCGGGGTCGGTCGTCGGTTACAACCCACCTCCGGTGAAGTTGCCGGAGGCCGTTGCCTCCAATCAGTAGTCAGACGAGTGCTCCCTCGGAGAAGTACTCGTACTCCTCCTGTAGCCATCCCTCTGCACAAACGACCGAAAGTAGAGTTGTTCCATCCAGGGAACATCCATCTTCACGCGCACGATGGTTTGCGTTCAAGAAAGGTGACTTTTCTCAATTGAATCTTCCCTCCAATCTCCCTACCTTTTTGTGGTCACGTCGCCAGTTCTTTCGCTGCTCCCCTTTCCCGTTCTTCTTCACTCTCATCGCATAGGCATCAGCATGCTTGATCCTTTTTTCAATCCAATCGGGGTTGCCATCATTGGCGCCTCCACCGACCCGCACAAACTCGGGTACGGCGTCGTCCGTAACCTCGTGGAGTACCACTATGGTGGACCACTCTACCCCGTAAACCCCACAGCCCGCGAGATCCTTGGGCGCCGGTGCTATACTTCCATTATCGATGTGCCCGACCCTGTTGACCTTGCCGTTGTTGTGGTTCCAGCCCCGGCAGTCGTGGACGCGGTGGATGCATGTGGCCGGCGGGGCATCAGGCATATTATTGTGGTCAGCGGGGGATTCGGGGAGACGGGTCCTG
>Ga0209640_10000153_pt1 | contig 47234 bp, 37 predicted proteins | sample RifCSP10_1_FD_184018 | JGI IMG/M metagenome (GOLD analysis project Ga0209640, IMG submission 184018) | Soil microbial communities from Rifle, Colorado - Rifle CSP2_sed 10_1 (SPAdes) (version 2) | ecosystem: Environmental > Terrestrial > Deep subsurface > Rock core/Sediment | place: Rifle...
ATGACGTACGCATCACTGTCGTCGCTGATGACGCGATTGGCGATGATGAGCTGCCTCATTTCAACTCCCAACTCCCAACTTCCAACTTCCAACTCCCAACTTCCCCCTGCCAACTGCCTACTGCCTACTGCCCACTGCCTACTGCTTCTCGTAGACGAGCACGCGCCCCTTCCCCATCCAGTCGATTCGGTCCTCGAGGTCCTTCCGCTGCCGAAATCCCTCGAGCACGAAGAACAGTCGGAGCAGATCCTTGTTCATCATCGTGATGTGCGACGGATCGAGCTCGTCCTGCGTGCTCACATCGAGCAGCGTGTGCGGATTCGGGTGGAAGCGCGTGGTCGCGTAGGCGAACCGCGACGACATTCGGCAGATGTTGCGCACCGCTTCCCGCACCTCGAGCACCGTCATGTGCTCGAACACCTCACGGCAGATCACCAGGTCGTAGGCTTCCGATGGGATCTCGGGCGTCCAGGCGTCGCCCCTCATGATCCGATCACGCACGTCCGGCGGCGCCATGTCGCGCATGCCCGGCGCCGGGTCAATGCCGTCGGCGGCGATCCCGACCTCGTGCAGCAGATACATGAGGATGCCTGGCCCGCACCCGACGTCGAGGACGCGGGTGGGAGCGAACACTTCCTTGATGACCTGCGGGTGGCGGCCTTCAATCTCACGCCGCTTCTCGAGGGTGTAGACGTTGCCGGCCTGGCGCCACTCATCGGTCCAGTACGCCTGATCGTAGTGCGTCGCCTCGACCCGGCGCTGGGAGAACACCAGCGTCTCGAACGCGGTCAGATCGGTCTTGCCGTTGCAGCCGGCCTGGAACGTCTTGAGCAGCTCGGTCGACGAATCGCGGACGCTGTCGAGGAAGACGATCTCGATGCCGTGCTCCTGGCAGATGCGCACCTGCTCCGGCGGCAGCCGCCCCTCCCAGTCCTTGCCCTTGATGTAGTGAGTGGGCTGGAGCTCGCGCAGCACCGTCTCGGTATCAACCGGGTTGACGTGCGTGTAGTCGATCGGCTTCAAGGCGTCGATCACCATGGCCCGCTGCTGCGCGGGCAGCAGCGGCGCGTGCTTCGCGCTGGTGTAGGAGTCGGGGGCGATGTTGCACAACAGCGTTCCGCCTACCTCGCGCGCCTTGGTGAAGTACTCGATGTGCCCGTGATGGAGCGGATCGAAGGCGCCGTCCACCATGGCCACTCTCTTCCGGTACTGCTTGAGATCCCTGTATCCGATGATCATGCCGGTCTACGGTCTGCGGTCTCCGGTCTCCGGTTTCGCCCGCCAAGTCTATCGCGGGCCTGCGGCTGACGCCGCCGTGACGGCGCGCAGGGCGGCTTCCGCGGCGTCGGCCGCCTGTCGCGGACCGCTCCCGCCAAACAGCAGCCGCATCATGCCGGCACTGGTCGCGTCGACGACCGAGAGCGGCGCCCCCGTCAACCGCCCCAGCCGCCATCCCACGTCCAGGTGCGCGGGCACGAGCTCCGCTGCGTTCGTGTAGAAGCCCACCGACGGCACCCCGTAGAAAGGCCCGAGGTAGGCCAGTCCGCCGTAGGTGCCAACGAACCCGCGCGCGTTCGCGATGATTCTGGTCTGCACGTCCAGGTTCTGCTGCGGCGTCATCAGGTGGTCGACCCTGTGCACGCCCATGCCGCCAGGCACCTGCAGGTCCTCGTGATCGTCCAGGTTCAGGCCCGTGTTGAGCAGCACGACGGGCACCTCGCGGCTGAGCGAACGGATCACGTCCGCGGCGAAACGCCGGTTGGCGGGCGTGTCTGGAAACGACGGACGGAAGTAGAACCGCACGGCCACGTAGTCCTTCGGCAGATCCTTCAGGGCGTCGCTCGCACCGACTTCAGCGAGCCGCCGGTAGTCGGTGTGTTTCGTCAGCAGTCCCACGCCGGCCTTCTCGTACCAGTAGAAGCGCAGGAGCTTGTACATCAGCGATGGATGCAGCAGCTCCGCCTCCGCGAGGCCGAACTTCGCCTTCGCACGAGTCAGGATCTCCCGCTCCATGCCCGTCAGGTCGAACTGCTTCTGGTTGCCCTTGTCCGACCAGCGCTCCTCGTTGTAGCTCCGGTACTCCTCGACCGTGATGAGGTCGAAGACATCGACGTACTCCGGCGTCAGGTGCTGGTACCAGAGCCGCGCGCCCCCGCGGGAGACGACGATGAGCCGCCGGCCTTCGAGGCCGTACGTCTTGACGGCCCAGTTGAGGAACGGAATCCAGTAGAGCACCTCGAAGCCGACCTCCGAGATCCAGGGCCCCACGAGGATCGGGGCGGTGGTCTTGCGAACGCGGTCGAGCTCCCGGCTGAGTGCCGCCACGATCGGCGCCGCCGGAATCTGATCCAGCTCCTGCTTGAGCAGCGACGGGACGACACGATTGCGCACCACAGGTATGCCGCGCAGCAGTCGCAGCAGCGCGAGCCCCGGCCGCCGGACGGCCTCGAACGCCACTCGCTTCACCCCTTTCTTCACCCGGGACAAGGCGCGCCGCCGCGCCTTGGCTCCTACGTACTGTTTCATGTGACTCCACGTCCAGTCGACGACTCCGCGCCTGACAATCTCACGTCCCATGAGCCTCAGCCGGCGCTCGTAGGGCCTGAGCCGCTCGAGCCGCTCCAGCACGCCGATCCGATACGCGCGCACCGTCTGCCAGACGTGGAACAGGCCGCTGAAGACCAGGTACTTCAGTCCGAGGATCGCTCCGGTCGTCCGCGTGATGGCGGGCAGGCCCTGCTCCTGGACGCCGAACGTCCAGAAGAGGCTCACACCGTGGCTGATCCACCAGGGCGCGTACATATACAACGGCCGGCCGCCGGGGAAAAACGTCTTGCGCTGGCGGCCCAGGCTGAAGATCCGCCCATACCAGCGGCGGAACCACAACACCTCCGGCACCTGCTTGAACTGCCCGTAGACCGCCAGCTCCGTCATCAGCAGTCGATCGGGGACGAGCACGCGACGGTACACACCCGCCCGGGCCAGCAGCCCGACGCGGTACAAGCCGTACACCATGTTCCCGGCCGACATCTTGATGATGCTGAGGTTCAGCCGCTTCCACGGGTCGGCGACGCCGAAGGTGTCGAAGCTCCAGGGTTTCCTGGCCAGCATCTCTCCGGAGGGTCCGATCCGCCGGTTCTGAGGATAGGCCAGCACGACGTCAGGATGACGATCGAGCGCGTCGACCAGCGCCTGCAGCCAGCGTGGATGCCAGAGGTCGTGATCGCTGGCCCAGGCGAAATACTCGGCCTCGGGATACATGTCTCGGGCGACCTCGAAGGCGCGGCGGGCGTTGTCGACCAGCCCGAGACGCTCCGAGTTGGCGAGGAAGGTCACCCGCGAATCGAGCCCGGCGTACTCGCGCGCGATCTGCGGTGTGGCGTCGGTCGAGCAGTCGTCGACGAGCACCAGCGCGAAGTCCGAACAGGTCTGTCCGAGGATCGACTCGATGGCCTCGCGGAAGTTCTTCGCGTGGTTGAAGAGCGGCGAGCCGATGATGACGCGGGGCATCAGGACCCTAGAACCTGGCGTTCACACTTCTCGGTTCTCCCTTCCCGGTTCGTGTTCAGGTTCGAGTGGCGACTCGGAACGGCGTTCCCCAGAAAGTCCAGTTCGAACGCTGCACCCTGAACGAACCTGAACGTGAACACGAACCGAGAAGCGAGAAGAGAGAAGTGTGAACAGGAGTTCATCTGTTCAGCTCAGATCTTTACCCGCCGCCACCCGATGATGTGCTTGTAGTCGTTCGCCGACGGCTTGTCGCCGATCATCTTCTGGTAGGGCACGCGCAGGACCGAGATCTCGCGCGGCCAGTAGAAGCGCGAGATGATCTCGCTGACGCTTTCGATCTCCGGGTTGTAGGGCGACTTCTCCCGGTTCAGGCTGTACAGGAACGGACAGTCGAGCGCGTGCGCGCGCTCGACGTAGGTCGCCACCTGCGCCGTCGTCATCTCCTGGAACGAGACCATGTTGATCGTCAGGTCCAGGCGCTCGGGTCTCAAGTCGGCGAGCGCGGTATTGGGGAGGAGGATGAAGTCGTACTCACGCCACCGCTCGAAGAGGCGGCCGGCCGCCTCTTCGCCCCAGAACGCGACCCTGGCGCCCGGAAAGGCCGTCATCAGGTAGGTCGCCGAGAAGAGAAACAACTCAGGGAAGTCGCTGATGACGAAGGTGACGTTCGGGCACAGCGTCTTGAACTGATACGGAAACCCTCCCCACCCGGCGCCGATCTCCCACACCAGGCGCCGGTCGGCGTTCCCCCGGAACTCCTGCAGCACCGAGCCCTTGTGCAGCGCGATCAGCACCTCGAAGAACTTCAGGGTGTCGATGTTGTACAGCTGCCCGTCGATCTCGAATCCGAAGCCTCCGAGCCCGCGCCATTCCGGCACGAGCAGGTCCGGCGGCGCTACCCTCTGCAGGGCGCGCAGCTTCTCGGCCAGCTTGACCCGCGCCTTGTCGCGATGGGTCCGGTAATCGTGCACCCGCAGGCCCGTGACGTGAGACGTGTGGTGCCGGAGCTTCTCGATGATGAACGGCGAGGCGTCGAGCATGTACTCGAAGTTGGCGAGCTCCTCTTCCCAGTACGCGCTCGGGTGATAGTCGGGGTCCGCAACGACCTGCGCCCGCATCTCGATGACGTGGCGCCGCACGGCCTCGTAGTTGCGGAAGGCTGCCGATCCACGCAGCGCTTCGACCCGCTCGTCGAACGCGCGCACGGCTGTCGACCCGTTCACGACGGCTCTGTCCATCTACCCCGCCTTGCGCCTCGGGATGTCCGGCTGCTCCCCGCGGGCCACCTGCACGGGCGGGGCCGTCCTGCGCCGGCGCCGCTTCCTCGCGTTTCTGAGCCGCTTGCGCGCGATCTTCACCTGCTTCCACACGGTCCGGCGGAACAGATCGGGGTGACGCATCAGATTAGCGACTCCGACAACCCACAGCAGCGCGCTCAGCGGATACAGGATCACGGGCACACGCCGGCGGGGCAATGTGCCCGACGCGGCGAGCCGCTCGAGCGCGTTCACCAGGATCGGCGTCGACGGGCTGTCCATGCCCTGCGGCCGTATGAACGTCGCGACGAACCGGGCGCAGGCCTCGCGGCCGATCTCGGGCGCCCTCAAGGTGTCGGCGAGCTGCCTCGCGTGCTCCGGCAGGCTCGTGGCGACCCGAAGGAACCCGCCGTTCTCCGACAGGAGGTACCGGAAGTGCAGCGTCCCGCTCTGCGTGTCCTTGAACTCGTCGGCCAGGACGGAGTGGACCGTTCGTCCCACGATCGCGGCCTCGACCATCGCCGTCGTGTTCACGCCAACGACGGCCTCACTGTGAGAGAGGGAATCGAAGTAATCCTGGCGGTCCGCCTCGTTGACGGGGTTCGCGGTGCGTGGATACACCACCACGTCCGCAAGGTCGGCAAAGTCCACGTCGCTCCAGTGCGTCGAGTTGTAGGGGTGCGGCCGGACGAGGACGCCCACACCCGCCAGCTCGGGCTCGCGTCGGAGTGTCTCGATCCACCGCCGCACGAACCGCAGCTCCTGGTCCGGTGACGAGATCGAGGCCGTGGACCCGACGAACAGGACGAACGGCCTGTCAGGCGGCAGCCCGACCCTACGGCAGAACGTCGCGCGGTCGGTCGCACGCCGCTCGAACCACCGGTCGAACGGCTGCGCTCCGGTGACGACGATGGAACCGGGCAGCGTGCCGTGGAACTCGATCGCCTCCTCTTTCTGCGCCTCGTTCCACACCGAGACCAGGTCCGGCTGCACGCGAATCAGCCCCTTGGTCGTCAGGTGGTCCCAGCTCGCCACGCACAGCACCGAGGGAATCCCGAGCGCCTGCGCGCCCTTGATCAGATCGACCTGGGGACACCGGTCCGTGACGAGCGGCGTCACCAGCACGGCATCGGGACGCCGCGATGCGATGAACCGCTCGATCACTCCGTTACTCGGAATCGAGCGCTCCATCGTCGTCAACACCGTAACGAGCGCCTGCGTCGTCGGCCGGCTTGCCGTGTCCCATCTCGCGAGGAACGCGCAGACCGCGGGAAGCGCCTTCCGCATGCGGTCGCGCAGGTACGGCGCATCGGCGAAGCTGGGGTGCAGGTAGCGGACGTAGTCGATTGCCCCGCGTACGGCGCCCGCGACCGGGGCCCAGACACCTTCGCGCGCGGGAGTCCGCCCCAGCACCTCGACCGAGCCTGCCATTCCCTCGAGCGCCTCGACGCCCTCGGCCTGCTTCCGCGGAGTGTCGAAGGTGATCTCGACGTGGTGGCCGCGCGAGGCCAGCAGCTGGATCGCGGAGTCGAAGTACCTCAGGTACCCGGGGTACTGCATCACGAAGAGGAAGCGCAGCGGGCTGGTCATGCCCCGGCGGACACCAGCGAGCGGGATGGCGCCGCCCATCGACTGAGCGCCGGTTCGACGAGGTTGGTGGCGCGCCTGTCGAGCGCGAGAAACCCTCCCGGCAGCAGCCTGTCGAAGACGCGGTTGGCGAGCTCCAGGTGGTGCGTCTCGAATCCGTTCCGGCGTGAGAAGAACGACAGCGATGGCACACCGTGGAACGGCGCCAGGTACGAGAACCCGCCGTAGGTGCCGATGAACCCGCGCGCACCAGCGATGAGTCGCGTTTGCAGGTCCAGGTTGCTGCGCGGGTCCGTGTGCGCGTCCACGACGAACAGGCCGCTCGTGCCTGCGGCGTGAAAATCGTGATGCTCGTCGAGCCGGACCGAGCTGCTCAGCAGCGCAACGGGCGTCTGTCGACTCAACGTACGCAGCATGTCCGCGACGAACTCCCGGTTCGCGGGAGTCTCCGGAAACGATCTGCTGAAGTAGAACTTGGCCACGACGTACTCGGAAGGCAGCCCGGCGGGCCGGTCGCCGGGAGCGAGGGCTGGCGCCTCTCCCATGGCGCGAAACGACGTGAACGACTCCACCAGGTCGACCGTCGCCTGCTTCCGCCAGAGCCCTGCAAAGAGTCGAAACATCGCCGATGGATGGACGACGATCGCGTCGGGCAGAGACAACCGTTCGCGGGCCCGTTCGATGAGCTCCAGATCCAGCTCGTTCCGATCGTCGTGCTGTTTCTTCTTGCCAGAGGTCCGCTCCCGAAACTCGTCCGGTGTCATCACATCGAGGATGTCGAGGTAGCGCGTCGTCAGGTGCCGGTACCAGAGGCCTGCGCCGCCGCGCGACACCGCCACCATCCGGGAGCCGCTGACGCCCTGACCGGCGAGCCAGCCAAGAAAGGGAATCCAGTACAGCAGCTCGAAGCCCACCTCGCCGGTCCACGGACCGACGATCACGTCGCCCTGCATGCGAGTCGCACGCAGCGCCCGGTGCAACGCCGCCTGCTGGGCCGCCTCGTCATCGCTCTGCCATCCCGCGCGGTGAAGGGCTTCCTCGACGAGTGCCGTCTGTTGATGGACGAGACCACGCAGCTCGCCGAGCTGCCGGACAAGGTCGCGCGCGTCGCGCGCCGGGCTGTCGACGCCGAGCCAGCGCCTGAGGAACTGGCGGACGTTCATACGTCGAGCACGGCTTCCGTCCGGGTGAGCGCCCTCGTCAGCTGCCCGCGATCGCCAAAAGCGAGGCCGAGCACGTCGATGTCGCTCGTATCGAGCACCACGTACGAGCCACGCTTGAAGTTGCCGAACACGCGTCTGGCCAGCTCCAGGTGTTGCGGCGAGAACTTCTCGCGGTGGGAGAAGAAGGACAGCGACGTCACGCCGTACATCGGCGCCAGATACGAGAGGCCGCCGTAGGTGCCGACGAAGGCGCGGGCCCGGCTGATGACCTTGGACTGGATCTCCAGGTTGTTCCGCGGTGTCATCAGGTGGTCGACGCTGTGGATGCGGGGATTGCTCCCGATCGCCATTTCCCAGTGGTCGTCGATGCGCAGGTCCGGGTTGAGCAGCACGACGTCGCCTGCCTCGGTGAGCGTCTGCAGCAGTCGCGTGACGAAGATCTTGTTCTCCTCGGTGTCGGGGAACGATTCGTTGAAGTAGAACCGCACCGCGGTGTAATCGCGCGGCAGCTCACCGGCGATGTCGCTCGTGTCGAGCGCCGGCAGGCGCTCGAACGACGCGAAGGTGTCGACCAGGCTGATCGACATCCGACTCTTCCAGTACGGGTAGTAGAGCCGGTACATGTACATCGGGTGCAGCAGATCCACGCTCTTGCTGCCCAGGTGCTGGTAGGCGACCTTCAGGATCTCCCGGTCGAAGTCGGTCAGCGCCAGATGTTTCTGCTTGTTCTCCTGCAGCCGGTCCGCGTTCTTCGCACGGAACGCTTCGGGCGTGTAGAAGTCGAACAGGTCGACGTAGTTCGGCGTGATGTTCCTGTACCAGATTCCGGCGCCGCCCCTCGACACGACCACGAGCCGCGCGGGATCGAACGGCCGGTAGGTCTTCACCCAGTTGAGGAACGGGATCCAGTAGAGCAGCTCGAACCCGACCTCGCTGAGCCATGGCCCGACGACGATGTGCCGGGAGCTGGCCGACATGCGCTGCAGGATCTTGGGAATGGCCGACATCTCCTGCGTCGGCATGTCGCCCGTCATCATCTGTGGCAGCACGCGCGGCACGATGTAGCGGCGTGCGTACTTCTTCGCGGGCCCCCACCTGAAGAAGTTCGCCGGGGCCGCCACCAGACGTTTGTGCAGGTACGTGCCGACAGTCAGCGGCCGGAGCTGCCGTTCGCGCTTGCGAGTCAGCCGTGAGACGTACCGAACCAGCTTCATACCCGCTCCGATCGGGTAGAGCGCCAGGCGCACGGCGAGCAGGCCCGCGGACAACCGCTCCGGGGCCGGCTTCGGGAGCCGGCCCAGCTCCTCGATCGCGTCGGCGAGGATCGGTGTGGCCGGCTGGTCCAGCCCGCGCGGCCGCACGAACCCCTCGACGAAGCTCCGCAGCCGACGATCGTCCTCCTCGGTGCGCGCCACGGCCCTCACGAGGTCGCGCGCGTGCTCCTCCAGCGAGCCGGCCATGTGCAGCAGGCCGCCGCTGTCGTTCAACAGGTAGTGGAAGTGCAGCGTGCCTTCCTGCGTCCGGGCGTATTCGGGAGCGCGCACCGAGAACACTGGACGTCCGACGGCTCCGCATTCGATCTGCGCGCTCGTGTTGATGCCGACGGCGGCCGCGGAGTGGTACATCGAGTCGAAGTAGTCGTTCTTCGAGCCCTGGTCCACCGGGTTCGCCCCCCCGCGCGGCCACAGCACCACGTCGGGCAAATCGAAGTCGTCGAAACGCTGCCACGGCTGCCGGTTCTCCGGATGCGGACGAATCAGGATCCCCGCCTGCCTGACCCGCGGATCGGGTGCCGAGCGCACGGCACGGATCCATTTCTCGATGAACTCGAACTCGTCGGGCGCGATGAACTGCGACGAGCAGAGGTACAGGAAGAAGGGCCTATCGGCCGGAAGGCCGACCGTGCGGCAGAACCCTTCCCGCGTCGTGCTCGGGCGCCGGTTGAACCACTGGTCGTAGGCCGGGGCGCCGGTGGCGATCACCTGCTCGGCCCTGGCGCCATGCATGGTCACGGCCTCGCGCTTCTGCGCCTCGTTCCAGACGAAGATGCGGTCGGGGATGATCCGGATGAGCCCCTTGTTCGTCAGGTTGTCCCAGCTGTGCACGCACAGGCCGCTGCGGATGCCGAGCGCCTTGGCGGCCTTCACGTACTCGACCTGGTCCGACCCGATGTCGACGAGCGGCGTCACGAGCACGACGTCGGCCTGCTGGCCCGCGATGAGATCGGCAATCCATCGGTCGGTCGGAATCGCGCGCTCGATCACGTCGAGCACGCGAGACACGAACGACAGACCCGCGCGCGTCCGCACGAGCGGCAGCCGAAGCGCCCAGCAGAGGATCGCCGGCACGCGCTCGGCGGCGCGCTCCCGGAGCGCGTGCGCATCGCGGTAGTCCGGCGTCGCGTAGCGCACGTAATCGGCCGCCGACCGGACGGCTCGCGCCAGGCCCAGCCAGAATCGCCAGGGCGTCTTCTTGCCCAGCTCGCCGTAGGTGATGGCCGCGTAGTCGTTGGTCAGCTCCCACAGCATGCGCCCGTCGCCGAGCTTGTCCTGCATCATGAACGCCAGGTGGATCTGGTGGCCGCGTCGGGCGAGCTCGGCGAGGGTCGACCCGAAGTTGCGCAGCGCGCCGGAGTGGCGCATGGAGAATAAGATCTTCATACGAGACGGGGGGGCTGTGGTTCGCCCTTCTCGCTTCTTCCTTCTCTGTTCGTGTTCACGTTCAGGCGCGGTTCAGGGTTCGAACGACTGAGTTTCTGCACGTGTCGATTACAACTGATCGATCGAAGCTGCTTCTTCGCGAATGAAGAACCACGTGCCCGCGATCATCGTCAGCGCGATGAGCGTGAGCGATGTCGCGATCGACGGCACCGTCAGGTGCCCCGTGCCGAGCGTGCCCCACTTGAACATCTCGACGATGGCTGTCATCGGGTTGAACGCCGCGAGCCAGCGCACGCTTTCAGGAATCGTGGTCACAGGGTAGAAGATGGGCGTGAAGTACATCCAGAACGGCATGAAGTAGCGAAGCCCCTGGCGGATGTCGCGGTAGCGCGCCTGCAGCACCGACGTCCAGAGCCCCACGGCCACGGTGAAGATCAGGCTCAACAGGATCGCGGCGGCCGACGCCAGCAGCTCCGGGCGCAGGGTGACGTACCAGACGCCGTCCTGATAGCGGTAGAACAGCACCGTGCCGACGAGGACGACGAGCAGGACCGCCAGATAGAGGAGGCCCGGTGCCACCGCGGACATCGGCAGGATCAGGCGCGGAAAGTAGATCTTGGTGACCAGCTTCCTGTGCTGCTCGAGGCTGCGTGTCACGGTGAGCAGCGAGCGCTCGAACAGAATCCACGTCGTGGTGCCGCACACCAGGAACAGGAAGTACGGCGGGCCACCCGAATCCACGCGAAGGACGCCTCCGAAGATCAGCGACTGGAGTCCGATCGGAGCCGTGACGCGGAATATCAGCCAGAGCCAGCCGAGCTTCGTTCGCCGATACATCGACTCGATCGCTTCTAAGGCGAAGTACCACCAGAGATGGCGGTAGTGCCACAGCTCGCGCGTGCGTTCGAGAACGCCGTGCTGGCGCGGCTCGATGACCCACAGGTCGGCGCGCGTTCCGGCGTCGGGCCAGGCGGCCTCAGGCGCGGACGGCATGTGCCCTTTCCTCGAGGCTCCACTCGAGCACCGGCGAGATCACGCCCGTTCGGCGCAGTGACCCCGCTTCGGAACCCGCTTCTCCGTACACCATGAAGGTCAACGCCTTCTTGACCGCGAGCGCGTGCACTTCCCCTTCACCGCGGATGAGCGTCACGAGCACGCTGACCGAGTAGCTGGTCTCCGACAACAGATGTGCCGGAATCTTCACGAGGGCCTCGTAGGCCGTGTCGGGGGCGACCTGGCAGAGGTCCGGCTGAGCGGAGCGGAACACGAGGGTTCCCTTCGAGTAGAGGTCGAAGGCGCAACGTGCGCGGGTCTTGGCCCGATACGTCCGGAACCGGATACGAACGTACGCGTCCTCGGAGCGCGGCGGCGCCCCGATCTCGCGCCCATCGGAGGACACCAGCTTGACGTCGACGATTTCTCCGTACTTGCTCGCACGGCTGCTGCCCCTGGCCCCGACGTTTTCACCGCCGCCCAACAGATCCCACGTGGCGTTCTGATACTCGGTCACCACGTCTTCAGGATCGCCGTCGCGGTCAAGCCGGCCGTCCTTGATCCAGATCACCCGATCGCAAATCCGCGACACCGCTTCCATGTCGTGAGACACGAACAGCACCGTCAGCCCTGTCTGCGTGGACAGCTCGCGCACTTTCTCGAGACATCGCTCCTGGAACGCGAGGTCGCCGACTGCCAGGATTTCGTCGGCCAGCAGAATCGACGGCTGCATGTTGATCGCCACCGAGAAGGCGAGCCGGAGGTACATGCCGCTCGAGAAGAACTGCACGGGGGTGTCGACGAATCGCTGAATCTCGGCGAACTCCACGATGTCGTCCAGGCGCTCGAGCGCCACGGCCCGCGGGATCCCGTTGATGGCGGCGTTCATGAAGACGTTCTCGCGCGCCGTGGCCTCGTCGTCGAAGCCGGCGCCGAGCTCGAGCAGCGAGATCACGCGGCCGTGTCCCTGGATGCGCCCCGATGTCGGCGGGACCACTTTCGAGATGATCTTGAGGAGCGTCGTCTTGCCGGCGCCGTTGCCGCCGACGATTCCCAGGACCGTTCCGCCGTCGACGCCGAAGGACACGTCCCGGAGCGCCCATACCTCGTGCGTCCCCTGCAGGTCGCGCGCGAGCGGAATCGAGAAGAACTCCCTGAAGCGGTCGACGCGCGACTCGCCCCCCTTGGTGCTCTCGCGGGGGATGGGTACCCGGTAGACCTTGCTGAGGCCCTCGACAAGCAGGCTTTTCATGCCGGCGGATACAGCTTCGCCCTCTCGGTCACATGTCCAGACGTGCGACCGCGTGGAAGGGGACCCCGCCCGCTCACCGATGCGTGACGTTCCTCACGGTTGCCATCTGAGCTCCGCCGCACACGTCGACGTCTCTACGACACCTCGACCGGAACTGCCGAACGGCAATCGATGAGCAGGAAGGCGGGGTTTGAGGCTCACTGAACGCGTACAAACGCTGCACAGTGTACAGCATGCGGGATCTCAGCAGCAACGCGTTCCGCGTGGGTTTGCGCCCTCCCGGACGCCCCGAACGAAGCCGCTTACGGGATCTCGACCAGCGGGAGCGCCATCTCCGCCGCGTACCGGAACACGTCGTCGCCACGCTGCATCAGCACGTCGTACCGCTCGAGCAATCGAAACGCGCGCTGCGGCTCGCAGGCGGGGATGTGCGGCGCCAGGTCGTTGCGCAGGAAGAACGCGTTGACGCCGGTGGGCTCCACGGCGACCAGCCGGTAGCCTTTGCGACTGCTGAGGCGCGTCAACGCCGCCAGCGAGGCGCCGTAGTACATCGTGTGGCGGCGGTGGCGGTCGAACGCCGCGTCGTAGGGCACGGTCACCGCCCGGTCGGCGCCGAACATCGAGTTGTACTCGAGGATCGCGATCCGCGGCGAGCAGGTCGACATCGCCTCCCAGATCCAGTAGTCGTTTCCGTCCAGGTCGAGGCTGAAGAGGTCGACGTCGCCGGAAAAGCCGTGGCCGGCGATGATGTCGTCGACGTTCTCCCGCGTGACCCACGCACACACAGCCGTCGCCGTGGGAAACCGTCGTCCCACCTGGACCATGTGGTCCGCGTGTCCGTCGACCATGAGCCCCGACCAGCCACACTCGCGGGCCAGGAATGCGGAGTTCCCGCCGCTCAGCCCCGAGCCGATCTCGACGAACCGGCGGCTCTTCACGCCGGTCTCGTTCAGGAGCGCCAGCGTCAGGCCGTCCTCCTGATTCTGGGAGCTGATCCTGAAGCGACGCGCGGTCAGCCTCTCCGGGTATGGCACCGAGTCGGGGTCGAGGTATCGCGAGCGCAGCAGGGCCTGGACGGCCGGCTCGAGATGCCGCGTGCGTTGCCAGATCTTCTCGACCGACGCCTCAATGCGCTCGAGACGGCGGTCGAGGTCGGCCACCTGTGCCTCGGAGGCGCGCACGCCTAATGCCGCGCGGACGCGCCGCAGCAGCCGGCGGAAGCGGCCGCCCGAGTCCACTCTCGTCCGGGATCGGCTCGTCTCAGCAACCATGACGGCCGCGATCATATCCCGCGGCTGATACTCCGTCTTCAGCCTTCGGTCTCCGGTTGCCGACTACTGCAGAATCACGAAGCGTTCGAGGTCGACTCTGGCGGTATCTTCGACGCCTTGGTGCTCGACGATCGCGCGAACACGATCTTCGGTGGGCCAGCGCAGGCGATACGCCCACGTGCGGCCGCGCGGGTCCCTCGTGACCCGCTCGGGATCGACCAGACCCAGCTCGGACTCGAAGCGCAAGCGATCATCGTCGGAGACGCCGGGCTTCCAGCGGATGTCGAAAGGCGGCGACAACGGGGACTCCGCGGCAGCCGACTGGCTCATGTACCCCACGGCAAAGCCAACCGGGTTCGCGAGCACGGCCAGCCCGACGGCGACCGCCAGCACGGCCGCCTGGACACGCCAGGCGCCATGACGGGTCGGCGCCGACTGCGGCACCTTGTCGCCGCGAACTCGGGCTCGTACGCGGTCGAATGGGCGCTCGACGAGAAGGTAGGTCAACCCGGCCAACGCCACCGATCCAAGCAGCACGGCGAACCCGAACGGCAGCGTGTCGGGCGAGTCGAGGTGCCGATTCACGCCGGCACGCAGGAGCAGCCCCGCGACGAGGAAGTGATTCAGGTACACGCCGTAGCAGAGATTGCCGAATGCGACATCGAGCGCGCGGAAGCGCTCGACCCTCGTCAACGCCACGAGACCCGCGAGCAAGACCGTCAGCCAGAGGTACTCGGTGAAGGCACGAGCCGATCGCGGCCCTTCACTGAGGTCCAGCGCGGGAACCGTGACGACGGCAACCCACGCGAGCAGCAGGGCCAACACCGCTGCGAATGGCAGAGGCTGTCCCCATCGCCGACGCAGGTAGTAGAAGGCTCCACCCGCGAAGAACACCACCACGCTCGCGACGGCGTTCTTGTAGACGAGGGACTGAAAGCGGTCGGGATCGAGGCCCGCAACCCGCACACCCCACAGGAACGCCGCGAGCCCGACCGCGATCCAGATCGCCAGACGCCACGTGCGGCGTCTCGTCGTCAGCACGACGAGCGGCGCAATCAGGTAGAACGACGCCTCCACGCCAATGGACCATCCTTGCGGGATGAGCAGCGGTTCGAACACGAGGACGGGCATGTAGCCGCTGATGGTCACATGAGGGGCGAGCGTCGTGCCGTTCAGGAGCAAGTCGGCAGCGCCGCGGTCCATCCCAGCCAGAATCGCGCCGCTTCCTCCGGGGTCGACGTACGCGGCCGGACCGAGCCCCCGGACCATGACGAGCATCATCACGGTATAGGTCAGGTACAGCGGACCCAGACGCACGAACCGGTTGCAGAGGAAACGCCAGAAGCCGCGCGGCTCGCTCAGATAGACGCGGTCGAGCACCTGGAAGATGAGGAAACCGCTGACGCAGTAGAAGGCGAAGACGGCCATCCGGCCGACGATCCAGCCCAGCCCTCCGAAGTGAAAGAGCACGACCAGGGCCGCGAGCACGAAACGGTAGATACCCATCGGCCGGCAGCCCAGGATGATAGCTGAAGAGAGTCGCTATCGCGCTTCCGGGGATCGCGCGAACCGGCGTTCGAACAACGCGAAGGTCCACGCCGGATCCAGACGCGGGTCGGCGGGCGTCGAGCCGAGTGCGTCAGCCCGCATCGTCGCCATCGGCTCCGCAGATGCCCAGGTCTCCACACCCAGTTCCGCGGAGCGCGCGGTCCACTCCTGATGGTAGTCCCAAGCGGTGTCCCGAATCTGAAAGAAGGTCTCACCGCTTCGAACGACCCATGCAGCGGCAACAACGACGAGGCCACCGGCCACGACCATTTGCCTCCATCCCGTCATGGGCATCCGGTCCATCAGCGCGGCGGCGGCCACATACAGGAGCAGCACGTAGCCGACTCCCACCGACAGCCCGATGCGGTCGCGTGTGTACAGGAAGCCGAGAGCGCTCCCGAACAGCATCAGCGCGAGCCCTGTCGCGACCAGCAGGCGGTCCCGGCCGGACAGGCGCCTGCCCCCCCACGCCAACCCGCTCACGATCACCAGCGTCGTCAGCGCTGACAACCCGACGTGGAACCACTGCCAGGACTCCATGTCGCGGGCCAGCAGCGACTCGACGAACGAGAACGTGCCGTCTCTCGGCTCCGACAGGGCCACGGTCAAGCACGTGGACAGGATGTTGTACATCCACATCAACCACGGGGGGTCGCCGAAGGTGGCACGCACACCGTCGGCATCCATTGAGGAGAAGCCAAATCCGACGCCGTTCTGGAACGTCGGCACGGCGGGCTCGCTGCTGAAGGCGAAGCGCGTCGCCAGGTAGAGCGCGGTGGCGAGCACCACACCGCCCACACCGCGACGGCTGAGACCCGGCGCACTGACCAGCCACAGGACGGCGATGACGGGAAGTATGAGCAGTCCCAGCTCGAGCCCGAAGAGCGCGCCGAGTGTCACCAGACCGAGCACCCAGTCGATCGTCCGAGACTCGGACCGAAAGGCCAGCGCAATCGCGGCCAGCACCAGGACGAGCACCGCCGAGTGCTGGTTGAGCGGCCAGAATCCGAACAGGATCCGCGTCGTGTGGAGCCCGCACAGACAGCTCAGCGCGAGGCATGCCGCCATCGCCCGTCGCCGTCCGACCGGCCGACACAGCCAGACGACCAGCAACAGCACGGCCGCAAACTGGAGGAGGACCACCGCCTGGTAGAACTCCAGCCAGGTCCCAACGGCCTCGTACGACAGCTTGATCATCAGCGTGAAGAGGGGCCGATACTCGACGCCCTGTCCGAAGGCGTTCACGACGGTTTCGCGCCAGGACAACGTCGATGCCCTCTCCATCCGGGCGACGGCGTCGATGACCGGCCATGAGACCGCAAGGAGCGCGACTCCAAAGGCGGTAACGTAGACCGCGGCCCACGCCAGTGGCAGGAGCGAGGTTGGCGCGAAACCAGGCGCAACTTGGGAGTTGGGAGTTGTGGAGTTGGGAGTTCGAGTCACCTGTAGCACGGCCAACTGGAGTCCCCGAAGAGACGGACGGGAGCTCGGTCTTTCCTGACCAGAATCGAAAACCGCTCCTCATCGTCGACGAAGGAACCGCCGACGCGATACTCGCGGGCGAAGATCTCGAGGAGGTCTGGGAACGTCTCTTCCGCCGAGTTGTCGGCCATCGACTTGGCGAACACGATCTGCGCGGGTGAGCGTTCCAGTTTCTCCAGCTCCATCCGGCGCTCGTGCGTCAGCGTGCCCAGGGCGGGAAGGAAGAACAGATGACGTCCCGCCATCAGGCGATCCGCATAGTAGTAGATCTCCGGCGCGAACCACGTGACCAGGATGCGATCCGCCGGAGACAGGCACTCGTGGGCATAGACGGCGAGACGGAGCGTGCTCCCCGTCTCTTGCCTCCGCCAGCGCTCGACTGGCGGGGTCGACCAGAGTCGACTGCTGGCGTCCGCCCACGCGATGCGAGCGCGTTCGCCGCTGCCGTCACCGGCCAGCCAGCGCACACGCTCACCGGACTGACCAGCGACGAAGAGGCTCTTCATCACGAGCAGTGCCAGCATCGCCGCGCTCGCGCGAGCGGGCCACCGGCGCCAGCCGCGGCCCGCTCGAGCCATCTGAAGAAGTGCGGCAGTCAGGAGCCCGAGGACGATCCCGGGCAGCACAACGGCCTCTCCAACCCGGACGTTGAAGGGCGTTCGAACCAGCCCGACGACGACGACGAGCGTGAACACGGCGAAGCACGCGAGTGGGCCACCCGCGACGCGGACCGGGAGGTACCGTCTGAACCAGCCAAGGGCTCTGCCCTCGGTATCCAGGCCGAACCCCTTGGCTGGTTGCCAGTGTCTCTTGGCGCGCTTCGCACGCCCAGGCAGCGCCGCGCAGAGCGCCAGGATCGGCAACGCGACCAACAGGATCGCGGCCGCTTCGCCGGCCCGGCCCTGCTCGTCGAGCCCTGGCAACACTCTGAGCCGGAGCCACCACCGGTGAAAGCGCCACCGGTCCAGGCGCGGCCACGTGGAGGAGAGCACGCGAGACGCCCCACGATCGACGCCGTCGGTGTCTTCGAGGATCGGCTGGGCGAGCAGGGCACGCAGATCGCGGATCGACGGTTCGGACAGTCGCACGCTTTGAGACACCTCATCGCGAGTCGACACGATCGTCAGCCCGTACTGCTGGAGTACCTGCCGGCGCGATTCGAGCGAGCTGTCACGGGTCCAGCGAATGCCGATGGTCGGCGCGTACAACGTGGCCGGATCGATGTCGATGATGTCGCCGACCCGACGGACAGGCCATCTCGGAGCTTCCTGCCGGGTCGTGAAATGTTCTTCCGAGGCCGTGATCAGACCGCTCTGCACGAAACGGGCGGGTCCGCCCACCTGCACCGAGCCGAAGACGAGCCATGGCATGACGAGCGCCGCTGCGACGGTGCCGCTCTGAAGACACCGGGTGATCGTGGCCACGCTGAGGCCGTGGGCCGCGACCATCGCCAAGGTGACACCCACGGCGACGTACGCTCCATGGTCGGGCCGCCAGTAGTACGCCACGGCTACCCAGATCCCCAACACAGTCGCCCTGCGCGGGCTGGGCTCCCACACATACCGCCACCACAGCCAGGCTGCGACGGCGTAGACGATCAACTTGGGGTACGCGTAGCCGCGCGGCGTCGCGACGACAAGCAGGAGGGCCGCTACCAAGGCCGCCGTGATCGACCCGGTGGCGCGGCGGGCGATGTCGTACACCAGGAACGTGCTCACCCCCGTCATCACCGCGATCACGAGCCCTTCGGACAGGAGGCGGTAGCCGAAGGCGAGCTGAGCCAGGGCGCTCAACGCGTACATGAGGCCCATCCCGTGGTCGAAAAAATCCCGGACGGGCCACTCCCCCGCGAGGAGCTGACGTGAGTACGTCAGGTGCATGAAGTCGTCGTTGACGGGCACGGCCGCATGGAGCAGCTTGTGCAGCGCGGCCATGAGGGCCACGGCCGCACCGAGCATGTGCGCCCAGCTCTTGGAAATCGACTCAACTCCCAACGGCTGTTGCTGGACCAACTCCCAACTCCCAACACGCCCGGCGCGACTACTCCACGATCTCCAAACGTGCGGCGTCGATCCTCGCCGTGTCCTCGACGAGCGGGTGCCTCAGGAGGGTCCGCACCCGGTCCGGCGTCGGCCGGCGGAGGCGGTAGCTCCACGTGCGCCCACGCGGATCGCTCGTGACCGGGCGTCCATCGACGAGACCTATCACGGCCTCGAGACGCACGCGCGACGCGTCATCCGCTTCCAGCTTCCACCTGACGTTGAATGGCGGCGACAGCGTCGGCACGGCGTTGTCTGCGGCGGCGTCGGCATTCCCCGCCGGCTCCTCACCTTGCGGCGAGTACCTCCGCTCGAACAGCATGAACGTCCACGCGGGGTCGAGACGCGGGTTGTCCGGCGTGTCACGGAGCGCCGCCGACCGCATCGACGTCAGGATCTCGATCTGCGGCTGCGCCGGGCCCCCAAGATCCTCGTAGCGCGTGGTCCATTCGAGATGGTAGTCCCACGCGAGGTCGCGAAGCTGGACGTAGGCCTCTGCGCTTCGTACGACCCATGCGCAGGCGATCACTCCGGTGACGGCCGCCAGGACCGGGCGCCTCCACCCCGAGGCAGGCAGGCGATCGAGCAACGCCGCGATCGCGACGTACAGGACAATCGCATAGCCAACACCGGCTGAGATCGCAATGCGGTCGCGGGTATACAGGAACCCGAGGGCGCTGCCGAAGACGACCAGCACGAGACCGCTTCCGAGCAGCAGACGATCCCTCGAGGACGCGGGCCGATAGCTCCTCAACGCGGCGGCCATCACGACCGTGGTCAGCACGGACGACCCGACGTGCCACCAGCGCCACAGCGGCGTCTCGCCGCCGAGCAGCGACTTCACGAATTCGTAGACGCCTGCCCGCGGTTCCGAGGCCGCGACCGTCAGGAACGTGGCGACGACGTTGTACACCCAGAAGAGCCAGGGCGCGCGTTGGAAGACGTCACGAAGGGTCTCCGGATCCGCGAAAGACAACCCCAGGCCTGATCCCGTGTAGATCGATGCGCCCTGCACCACGCCGAACGTGAACCGGACCGCGAGGTAGACGATGACTGCGGCCGCGACCCCTGCCACAGCGCGCGCGCTCACACCTGGAGCCTTGAGCCACCACAGGACCGCCACGAGAGGCGCGATGAGCAGGCTCGACTCGAGCACCGGTAGCGCCACGAGCGTCAGAGGAAAGAAGATCCAGTCGAAGGTACGTGCGCGAGGGTCGACGGCCAGCGCCACGGCCACGAGCACGAGGACGAGCGCCGCGGAATGCGCGTTGAGAGGCACGAAGAAGAACAGAATCCGCGTGCTGTGAAGGCCCACGACACAGGCGATCGCGACGGCCGCCGCCATGCCCCGCCGTGTCCCGATCGGACGGAAGAGCCACACGAGCAGGCCGAGCACGGCGGCATACTGCAGCAGCACGACCGCCTGGTACACCCAGAGGTGAAGCCCCACCACCTCGTAGGCGAGCTTCGTCCCCAGCGTCAGGAGCGGGCGGTATTCGGTGCCGCCGCCAAAGGCGTAGCGGACGTACTGACTCCAGGTCCACCTGGACGCCTCGTTCAGGTTGTTGTAGGCGTCGACGTATGGCCAGGACACGGACCAGAAAGCCACGCCGAGCACGACAACGCAGCCGAGCGCCCAGACGATCGGCAGCCGCGACATCGTCACCTGGTCAGTCGAGCTCGACGATCTCACGCCCGGTGTCCGCGGCCCATTGGAAGACGTCGATCTGTTTCTGCCGAATGAGCTCGTTGTATTTGTCGGGGATGCGGTACACGCGCGCGGGATCGCAGGCCGGAATCTCCGGCGCCACGTCGTTGCGGAGGAAGAATGCGTTCACGCCGGTCGGCTCGACGGCGACCAGCCGGTAGCCTTTCCGCGCGGACAGCCTGGTGAGCGCCGTCAGCGAGGCGCCGTAATAGCAGAAGCGATGATCGCGCCGGCTGAACGTCGGGTCGTACGGCACGCTCACCGCTCGTTCGGGGCCGAACATCGAGTTGTATTCGAGCACCACCACGCGCCCGGTGCAGGCGGTGAGCGCCTGCCACACCCAGTAGTCGTTGCCGTCGAGGTCGATGCTCAACAGATCGACCTCGCCCGTGTATCCGTGCTGCTCGAGGAGCGGGTTGACCGACTCCGGGGTGACCCACGCGCAGACGGCCGTCGAACGGGGAAACCTTCGGCCGGCATACTCCGCTTTCCCGCGATCGCCCTCGACGAGCAGCCCGGTCCACCCGAACTCCCCGGCCAGCATCGCGGCATTGCCGCCAGTGGCGCCGCTCCCGATTTCGACGAACCGTTTCGATGTGGTGCCAATCTGGTGAAACAGCGTGAGCAGCACGCCGTCTTCCTGATTCTGCGACAGCAGCCGGAACCGTCTGGCCGTCAGCCGTTCGGGATAGGACAGCGTGGACGCGTCGACATAGGCGGCGCGCACCAGCCCGTCGACGCCCGTCTGGAGCAGCCGCAGCTGCCTGAACACTTCTTCGTGCTGCTCGGTGAGCGCGCGCAGGTCTTTCTCGATCCGGTTGATCCGCCGTGAGATTGTCAGCTCCCTCGAGGGTTGGAGCCACTCGGCCAGACGTCCCCGCAGTCGATCGAACATGGCGACTAGTATGCCCTCGGTTGGCCCTGGGCTCTAGGCTCTCGACTCTGGACTCTCGGCCCGCTCGTACGTAGTGTCCGGCTTTAGCCGGACCTGGGCGTCCGTCATTGATCCCGGTCCGGCTGCCGCCTGCGCGCTACGCGCTTCGGCGCCCAAGGAAACCGGACACTACGTACCCGGGCGAACGCATGATGGCGCGCCAGCGTCCGCTGCAGCCGTACTGGACGCGGGCCCGAGCACGGTAAGCGCAAAGGACAGATCCTTCCGCGCGAATTGCCGGGCTGCAACCCGCTGGAGCGGACGGCCCAGCTTCGCGTACTGCGCCTCGATTTCCTGCGTCAGCGTGGCGTGCGTCCCCACCGACGACAGCACGCCGATGCAGACACCCCGCTCGAGATCGTCGATGGTCAACTGATCGATCGGCGGGCTGGGGGCAACGCGTCCCAGCAGATTCGTGAACCAGGCCCTCGTCGCCACGAAGCTGTCGAAGACCGCCCGCGTCTGAACGACGCCTGTCGCCGTGGTGATCTCCTCGTTCGAGAGCCAGTACTTGATGCCCCTGAGCGAGGGATCGAGCTCGGTCGTGAAACGGTCGGCCTCGCGGAACATCTCGATCATCTGCGCGCGGTACCCTCGAGTGCCGATCCCGTACGACGAAGGATCTGGTGCAATCCACCCGTTCACGACAGAAAACCACAGCGCGAAGGTGACGATGCCGGCACGGCCCGGCAGCAGCGACATCGCCGCCACGCCCGCGAGGCTGAGAGCCATCGGACCTACGATCGATGGAAACCGGGCAAGACCCATGAAGGCTGATGTCGCGTCCATCACGTGCGGCAGCGGTGTCGGGAGCAGAAGCAGCAACGGCCCCAGCACGCTGAGCGTGGCGAGGCCGACCAGCAGCGCCGGCTGACGCTGCTGGCCACGCGCCCAGCCCGCGAGCGCCGCGCCGACACAGGGAAATGCATGCAGGTAGAGGGGAAACGCGTGGTAGGAGTAATCGAGTGCGACCTGCCGCCGGACGAACTGGAAGTAACACATGATGGCTAACGCGGCCCAGGCAGACGCGACGAACGCGATCGACACACGACGATCTGGATCACGCCGGCGGTGGAACGGCACGGCCAGCCCGGCGGCCAGAAAGGCCGCCGGAATGACGAGATAGCGGGCCAACGGCAGCCACCGGGTCGCATCGAGCGACCAGATGTCGGCGGCCGGTTGAGAGTACTTCCAGGCCGCCTCGATCTGAGGCATGAAGAACAGCCATGCGCCGCCGGTTGCGCGGTTGACGGCGGCGAGGGCCAGCGTGATGAGGATCCCACCGCCCACCATGTGCAGCGCGACGCGAGCGCTCCGCGCCATCGGCCTCGGGCTGCCCACGGGCAGCGCAGCAAAATAGAGCAACGCGACGAGCGGTGTGAAGGTGACCAGGAACACGTAGGTATGAACGGCGGAGGCGAGGAACACTCCGGCCATGGTTGACGATAGAACTGAGGTCCGGCTGCCGCCTTCGCGCCACGCGCTTCGGCGCCCAAGGAAGCCGGACACTACGTGGGGAGATTGACCGCGCGCCGCGCGCACCACCAGCCAGCAGGCCATCAGGTAGTAGGCTGACGCCGCCATCATGTGGTAGCTCCATCCGCCGATCCCGTGCGCCCACGTGCAGCCCGCCCAGGCGACACCGACGACCGCAGCCACGGTCCGGTTGTGCAGGCTGTCGCGCAGCAGCAGGTAGAGCGCGGCCGCTCCGGCGGCCATCGCGAGGTACGCCAGCACGAGCGATCCGGCGACCGTGCCCATCAGCGCGTGCAGCACGTAGCCGGGCAGGACCCATGGCAGCCTGGAGATCTTGTAGTTGCTGTTGTCGTCGAACACCCAGAGGTGCTCTGGGTAGTGCCAGAAGTACCCGACGTAGACGAAGGAATCGAGGAAGCCCGGAGGGTCGAAGCCGAAATCATCGTTGCCCGCCGCCAGCAGCACGGCGGGGACCAGCAGTGGGAAGAGGATGAGCCAGTCTCGGCGCGCGCGATCGCCGTGGCCGTCCACTACCGGATTCTCGCCTTCACGGCCGCGCGCGTTTCGCGGTCCACTTCGCGCCGGCGGATCGTCTCGCGCTTGTCGTGCGCCTGTTTGCCCTTGACGAGGGCGAGGGCCACCTTCACGCGGCCGTTCTTCAGGTACATGCGCAGCGGCACCAGCGTCAGCCCCTTTTCGACGACGCGTCCGGTGAGCTTCTGGATCTCGTGGCGATGCAGCAGCAGCTTGCGCTGACGGCGTTCGTCGTGGTGGGCATAGCCGGTGTGACTGTAGGGGCTGATGTGGACGTTCATCAGCCAGACCTCACCGCGGTCGATCCGCGCGAAGCTGTCGCGGAGGTTCACCGAGCCCTCGCGAATCGCCTTGACCTCGGTGCCGAGCAGGGCGAGGCCGGCTTCCCACGTGTCGAGCACGTGGTAGTCGTGGAGCGCCTTGCGGTTCTCCGCGATCGTGCGCTGCGCCTTCTCGCGATCGGTCTTGTCGCTGGTCACGCGTCTGGCGCGAATCGTACCACGCCGTTGACGCCACGCAAGACCGGTCCATATACTCCCAGGGCATGATGGCGGCGTCGGCAGCGCCTCGGGCCACGAACGAGACGCCGGTCGGGCGCCTTCGGCTCGTCGCCGGTTCCTTCGTTGCGGTCGCCGGCACGTTTCTCTTCCGATATCTCACGGTCACCTTCACCAACGATGATTTCGTGCACCTGTCGCGTGCACAGCAGATCGTGTACGGCGAGGTGCCGATTCGCGACTTCTTCGATCCCGGGCTCGCCCTGCAGTACTACGCGTCGGCCGCCGCCCTCGTGTGGTCGGGCCACAACCTCTTCGGCGAAGCGCTGCTCTCGATCGCCTTCATCGCCGCCGGGGCCGGACTCACGTTCGTGGCCGCGGCACGACTGTCACACTCCTTCTGGCTGGCAGCGGCAGCGACTTTCGCTGCGGTCATGTCGATGCCGCGGCTGTACAACTACCCCAAAGTCTTCTTCTACGTTCTGGCGATCGTCGTCGCCTGGCAGTACGCGTCCCGCCCCAGGACACGCACCCTCGTCGGGCTCGCGGTGGTCACGGCCGTGGCGTTTCTGTTCCGCCACGACCACGGCGTGTACATCGGCCTGGCCGTCATCGTGCTCCTTGCGATTCTGCATTGGGAACGGCCCGGACAAATCGTGGCATCAGTGGCACGGTACGGGGCGATCACCTTCCTGCTGCTTCTGCCGTTTCTCGTCTTCGTGCAGGCGACGATAGGGCTGGCGCGACACGCCGGCGGCACCTCAACGGCAGCTCAGAGTCTCGCGACGGTTCGAATCAACTGGCGGCCTGTGAGCATCGACCTCACGGCGCCGCTGTGGGTCGTGCGGCCGCCATCGGGCCCGCGCGTGAACGTGAGGTGGATGTCAGGTCTCGACGCGGCTGCGCGAAGGGATCTCGAGCGACGGCACGAGCTGCTGAGCCCCGAGCACGTGGAGGACTCGACGTGGAGCTACGTGCTGGGGCATGTCGACCGGGATCACATCGGCGCGCTCGTCGATGATCCCGCCGTCGCGGACACTCATGGCATCGACCGGGGCAGGCGTGTGCTGGAGGTCGAACTCCCCCGGTACCTCGAGCTGCAGCGTCGATTCCGCGTTCTTCGGCTGCGACTTGCGCCGGGCGTCTTCTCGCCGGGGAACGCCGCGGCGTGGTTCTACTACGTCACACTTCTGCTGCCGGTCGCGGGGCTGGCCCTGTTGCTGTGGCGCGGGGCTGTCAGCAGGCCTGAAGCCGCAGTGGCCGGCATGGCGAGCGTGCTCTGCCTGATCACCGTCCAGACGCTCGTCCGGGGCTCGCCGGATTCACGCCTCCCCGACGTCGCCAGCTCGATCGCCGTAGTCGGCGCGTGGGTGGGCGCGAGATGTCGAGGAGCCGACATCGCACGAGGGCGTGTCGCCCGCCGCACGCTGACGGCCGTCGTCGTGGCCGCGGTCACGGTGACCATGTGGAGCGTGTGGACCTTTGCGGAGGGTGGGGCGAACCTGGAAAACAGTCGGATCCTCACGGGGCCCGCCGGCATCTGGCGCCGCGCGACCACCGTCACCGAACGCCTCAGGTCGCGGCCCATCGATAACTGGACGCGCGAGGCTCCCGACCTCGGCGGAATCGTGCGGTACGTCTTCGAGTGCACAGCCCCGACGGACCGGCTGCTGGTGACATGGTTCGCGCCGGAGTTGCTCTTCTACACCGAACGGGCATTTGCGGGTGGCCAGGTGTACCTGATCGCGGGCTGGCATGCGTCGCCAGAGGACCAGCGCGACACGGTCGGACGGCTCGAGCGGCAGCGCGTGCCGATTGTCCTCGAGCACGTCGACTCGGACTACGGGCAAATCTTTCCGATCGTGGCCGAGTACGTGCACCGCCACTACAGGCAGGTGTCGATCGAGGCCGAGACGATGCGCGGATTTCGGGTGCTGGTCGACCAACGCCTGCAGCCGACGGGCACGTACGAGCCGCTCGGCACGCCGTGCTACCGGTGACGCTCGGTCTCCGGTCTGCGGTCTCCAGTTCTGCCGAACCACGAACACAGAAGCGAACCTGAACGTGAACACGAACCGAGAAGCGAGAAGAGAGAAGTGTGAACGACAGTTCACTCTCCTCAATTCAAGTGACCCTGCGTCTAGTGCTTCTTGACGTACAGGCCGGGTGCCGGCCCTCCGCGACGGGCCACTGGCAGCACTACGCGTTTGAGATCGACCATCGGCGGCACGGCGTCCCATGAGAAGTCGAGAAACCAGCGGCCGTCGCCCGCCTGGCGTGTCGGCGCCCCGGACAGCCCCCATGTGGGCGGGTTCTGGTAGCTCACGCCGGCCTGGTGCCACCGCCTGTCGCCCCAGGGCGCCTCGGTCTCACGCCCGGCGAAGGCCGTCGGGTTCAAGCGATAGCTGCCCTCGTGGTTCTCGTGGTAGACGGGACCGCCGATGTCCTCGATGGCGAACCCGGCCGACAGCGCCTTGACGAGCACGTTGCGGTCGATGCCGATGCGCGCCACGCGGTAGACCTCGTTGAAGCCGCGGATCTCGTGAAACGACTCGCGATCGAGCAGCACGAAGTCGCCCGTGGCGCTGCCCATGTAGGGCGGCTTGAGCACGTGCGCCGGGCCGGACAGGTTCCGGGGATCCTCGAGCACGTCCCAGTCGACGGTGGAACACGCCTCCGGCATGTTGAGGTCGTGGCGCGGGGCCCTGTAGAGCACGCGAGGCCGAAGCTCCGCGTGCTCGAGCACGTGGAGCACCCGGCGGCCGAGGTAGACGTCGCAGTTGGTCGTCAGGACGAAGCGCCCGCGAGCCCGGCGGATACCGACGTTCTTCGCGATGAACTCGAGGAACTCGACCCGCGGGTTCAGCGACAGGGCCTCCTGGTACAGCCGGTCGACAACATACCAGGAGCACACGTGCCGACTCAGGTCGGGGACGGCATCGAAGATCCGCTCGACGAGCAGCGGCGTGCCTGGCGGTGGCGCCCACTCGATGAACACGAGCTCGTGGGAAACCTGACGCGCCGCCAGTTGCCGGTGGTTGAACTCGAGCACACGATGGAAGCGTCTGGTGAAATCGCCTCCGTAGCCGTCGTTGCGGCCGGTCAGGACGAGACTGACAAGCGGCGTGTCGGCATTCATGGCTCCGACCGCCTCACTAGGCTGAGGCGCTGCTGCCGCTGCGTTGACGAGAAACGACCGATCGTGTGCGCGTATCGAGGACGTTGGCCGCCCCCTCGAGGATGTCGAGCTTCACCTCGACCGCCATGAGCTGTTCGCGCGCCGTCGCGAGGTCACGTTCGGCGGCGGCAAGGCGTTCCTGCAGCGTCTGGAATTCGCTGGTCCGCTGCTGCAGTTGGTCCACGAGCTGCGACTGCATCTTGAGGTCGATGGAGAGCTTCTTGACCTGGTCCAGCGCCTCGCGCGCCTTCGCTTTCCACTCGGACGTCCCGGCTCTGAACTCATCTGCCTGTCGCTTCAAGGCGCGGTAGCGGCCGGCCGGCACGAGGCCCACTGCCGCCAGCAGTCGAATCAACAGTCGCTTCACGTCGCAGGTCCAGCGCCGGAGTATACTACACGCCTCATCGCGCGCCCCCGCGAGAGCACCGACCATTGAGCGCGGTCCACGATCCGTTTCAACGACTCCTCAGACTCGAGCAGGTTCTGTCGCAACAGACGAGTGCCGATCGTGTTGTCACCGACCCCTCGCGAGACCACGTGGCTCAGGCCCAGAGAATCCTCCAGCTCACGACTGAACTGCAGAACAGGGCCGATGTGGACGCCGACGAGATCGATGCGGTCACGATGCGTCTGCTGCTCAACGACTACGTGGCGCTCGTGACGGACCTGCGCGCGATCGTCCAGCGGGCTGAAGCGCACACCCATGCAGCCGCAGGTGCACTCAAAGCGGTGAAGCACCGGATCGATCAGGATCAGAAGCTGAGGCTGAGGCGGGCGGCGAAGTCGTCTCAGTGATAGGCGATTCCACACGGCGAAGGGAGCTATCATTGCCCTTGGCGGACTCGCGCCTGGCGACGGCCATGACTGCTCCTTCAACCGGCAAAGAGGCGTTCGTCCGGGCCATCGGATCCCAGGGATATTCGATCCTGCCGGACGTGGTTCCCCGGGCGCTCCTGGCCCCGCTGCGCGCTGAACTCGAAGCGGCGATCAGCGCGGAACGGGACCTGATGCAACGGCGCCATCCGGCAGCGCACGACGGCATGGTGCTTCTGTGCTCGCTGTACGGCGGATTGCTGCTGAACGTCCTGGGGGAGGAATCGCTGATGGCCCCCTTCGAGTGGGTACTGGGAGAAGGGTGCATCATCTACGCGTACACCTCGTCGAGCATGCCGCCTGAAGGGGCGAACTACTCCACTCGCGTCCATGTGGACTGCCCGAGGATCATTCCCGGGTACGTGACGAACGTCGGCGCCACGATTCTGCTGGACGACTTCACCGAGCAGAACGGGGCGACGTGGTTCCTGCCCGGGTCGCAGACACGGGCGCAGGCGCCAACCGAGGAGGAGTTCTACGGCGCCGCGAAACGGGTGATCGCCCCGGCTGGGAGCGTCTTCTACTTCGATGCACGGCTGTGGCACGCTGGCGGTCGCAACCGGACAGATCGATGGCGCCACGCGCTGACCATCAACATGTGCCGCCCGTACATGAAGCAGCGAATCGACATCCCGCGTGCCATGGCGCACATGGACCTGTCCCGCACGTCGGAACGGGCGCTGCAGAAGATGGGATTCCTGTGTCAGGTCCCCGCCAATTACGACGAATACTACGCGCCTCCGGAAGAGCGAAAGTACCGCCAGAAGGTCGAATAGGATGGACGCCACGGCAGAGCCGCGCTACCAGGAAGTCCTCGAAGCGAATCAGGCGGTGCACACGGCCCTGGCCGGGGTCTACAACGCGACGGAGCCGCACTTCCGTCCCGAAAACGTCGCGTACGTCGAGCGCACGCTGCGACACATCGCGGCGCGGACCGGGGCGAAGAAGCTGCTGGATCTGGGCTGCGGCACCGGGTTCGTCATTGGTATCGCCAAAAAGTTCGTCGCAGAGATCGACGGCGTGGATATCACCGAGGCGATGATCCGGCAGGTGGACCGGAGCGGCGGCGCAGAGATCCGGCTGCACCTCTGCGACACCGGCTCGTTCCCGGCGGAGACAGGCGCGTACGACATGGTGACCGCCTACTCCTTTCTGCATCATCTGTACGACATCGGACCGACGCTGGCGACGGCGGCGCGGGCGCTGCGTCCGGGCGGGAAGTTCTACGCCGATCTCGAGCCCAATCGCCGCTTCTGGAACGCCATCAAGGGGCTGGATCCAAGCGCGGTCTACGACCCGATGGTGGAACGCGAACGGGCATCGGTGCTGGAGAGGGACACGGAGATTCAGGACAAGTACAACATCGACCGCGCTGTCTTCAACCGGGCGGAGTACAACAAGAACATCACCGGCGGATTCTCCGAAGAGTACCTCCAGGAACGCCTGCTCGCCGCTGGGTTCGCGTCAGTGGAGTTCTTCTACTACTGGTTCCTCGGCCAGGCCGCCCTCGTGAACGACCAGCGTCACGAGCGAGCGCAACGTCTGCTGGCCGCGGACCTGTGCTCGGAAGTGCTGGTGCGGGGCCTGCCGCTGACCCGGCACCTGTTCAAGTATCTCGGATTCATCGCGACGCGGTAGGGGTCGATCCGTCGGCGGTACGCCGGCGCGAGTCTTCGAATTCGAACGGGGCGTTCTCGAAGGACTGGATCACGTAGCGTGGACGGCCCTGGACCTCCCGCAGGATACGGCCGACGTACCGTCCGACGAGCCCCAGAAGCATCAGGTTCGCTCCACCCAGCAACACGATGATTGAGAAGGTCGAGGTGAACCCGGGCAGTGTGTCTCTGAAGAAGATCCAGTGAGAGATCAAGTAGAGGATGAGCAGCACACCAACGCCAGTGATGGCCAATCCGAGCCAGGCGGCGAGGCGCAACGGCAGGTCGGAGAACCCGATGATCGACTCAGCCGCCATCGAGAGCCGCTTGCGGAGCGTGTAGCTCGACTTGCCCATCGTCCTGGGCTGGTTGCGAATCGGGACGTAGCTGTGTCGGAACCCGAGCCAGTCTTCCAACCCAGGAATGAAGGGCGTTCTTTCGCTCAGAGTGTTATAGGCATCGACGAACCGCCGGTTCATCATGCGCAGCGACGCCGTGTTCAACGGACTGCTGGAGCCGGTCAGGGCGTTCAGCAGCACGTTGAACAGACGCGACGTGAGATCCTCGTGCCACGACTCGCGGCGGTACTGGCGGAGACCGACGACGATATCGCAGGCGTCCTGCTCCAGCCGTTCGAGCAGCAGCGGGATCTGGTCCGGGGGGTCCTGCATGTCCACGTTCATCATGGCCACGTAGTCGCCGGACGCGAAGCGGTAGCCGCAGGTCACGGCGACGTGCTGACCGAAGTTGCGGCTGAGCTGAATCACCTTCACGAACGGGAACGTGTGCGCCGCTTCCCGGAGGAGGTCCTGCGAGTTGTCGGGGCTGCCGTCGTTGACGAAGATCACCTCTACGTCACGCGAGATGTCGTCGACGCCGAGGACCAGTCGCATCTGCGTCCGCAGCTCCTCGCAGAACGGCCTGACCAGATACCCGTCGTTGTAGACCGGCACCACGATGGAGAGTTTCGGCATCCGTCCTCCCCTGTCAGCTCCAGATGTACTTCGGCGCATCGGGTCCCGTCATGAACAGGAGGTCCAAGACGGTGACCTTCGGGTCGAAGGGCGGGTGGAGCTGGGGATACTCCGGATAGTCGTACCGCATGTACTCGAGGGTAATGCCGGCCTCGGCAAAGCGGTCCTCCTCCAGATAACCGCGGGCTGATGGTCCGCTCACGTAGCGGTCGCAGCCGAGGTGCTGCACGATGGCAATGAGGCGACCTGTGCGATGCCCGGGGATCCCCAGTTCCGACGAGCGTAAGAAGCGGGTATGGGCGATCCCGAGTCGGCGTGCCAACTCGATGGTAAGGTCGATGGTGAACGGCGCCAGATATGACGGCGTGCGCGCGTACACCTCGGCCAGGAAGGGTTCCCATTCGGCAGAGAAGGGCGCGCGTCGGTAGGCCTGGCGAAGGGACTCCAGGTGCTTCCGGCTCCAGGGACGATCCCAATCGATTTCGATCTCGTGAATCGTACGATGCTCACCGACGTTGTCCTTCGCCCTGACGGGGATGGTGAGCCACTGTGGTCCCTGGGGTGTCTTGATCCGGTTGCGGTTGCGCCACCCGTGCTTGTCGTACTGGACGTCGTCGAAGAAGACGAATTGGTCGGCTTTCTGAATCTGATGAAAATAGCCTCGCCAGGGTATGTAGGATGGTTGCAGGATCACGCAGGTCATGCGGCTTCCGTCTCGAGCGCCAGGAAGTCATCGCGCAGCAGGCCCATGTACAAAGCCGGGATGCGCTCTCCTCCGAGCAGGAATCCGTCGCGCAGGACGCCTTCCACCTCGAAGCCGAGCCGAGTGTAGGCGCAGATGGCGCGCGAGTTCCGGGAGTGCACGGTCAGCCAGGCCTTGTGCAGCCCGCGGGACGCGAAGCAATCGCGCAGGGCCAGGTACATTCCAGTAACCCCTACACCGGAGCCCCGCGATTCCACCGGTCCGACATAGACGGACAGTCGCGCGCTCCCCAGATAGGAGTCGCGCTGGTCGAAGACCACGTTGCCCACATGACTGCCGGCGAGAAAGATCGCATATGGCCAGACGGATGTCCCGGACAACGCGGAGGCGATCCACGCCTGAGTGGCTTCCAGGCTTGGAGAGCGGGTCAGACCGATGTTGCCGCTGATCTCGGGGTCGTGCATCCACGCCACCATGTTGGCGGCATGACTCTGCTCCAGGCTGCCGATGGCGACGTCATCCCGCAACGTGAGTTTGCCCATGACACAATTCTGCGAGTAATGATACGACTGCGCAGTTCACGAACGGGAGCGCAATCGTGAAGCGCTGCCCCGTGTGTCACCAAACCTTCGATCGGAATGACTGGCGATGTGCCAACTGCGGTCGAATGCCGCCGGAGGCGGACGGGTTCGTGGCCTTCGCGCCGGAGCTCGCGCGGAGCAACGATGGCTTCTCCGCCGACTACTTCGGGCAATTGCAGGCACTCGAAGCGCGCCACTTCTGGTTCCGCGCGCGCAACCGTTTGTTGCAGTGGACATTCGCCAGCTGCTTTCCGGGCGCCGGCAGCTTTCTCGAGATCGGCTGTGGCACGGGTTTCGTGCTCACCGGGATGCGCGACAGGTTCCCGAGCCTCCGGCTCGCGGGCAGTGAGATCTTCACGGGAGGATTGCACGTCGCGCAGCGGAGGCTGCCCGGAATCACCCTGTTTCAGATGGACGCCAGGCAACTGCCGTTCGACTCGGAATTCGACGTCATCGGCGCCTTCGATGTGCTGGAACACATCGAGGAGGACGAACGAGTGCTCAGCGAGATGTTCCGATCGTGCCGCCCCGGCGGCGGCGTGATGCTCACCGTGCCGCAGCACCAGTTCCTGTGGAGCAGGGTGGACGAGTACGCACATCACAAGCGGCGATACAGCCGGAGGGAACTGCTCGACAAAGTCGAGCGGGCAGGCTTTCGTACGATGCTGGTCACGTCGTTCGTCTCGACGCTGTTGCCGCTGATGCTGCTGTCGCGGTGGAAGCGGAACCGCGCCGCGGCGGAATTCGATCCGCTGGCGGAGTACAGGATCGGACCGCTGGTGAACAGCGCGCTGGAGGGGGTCCTGGCGGGAGAACGGTTCCTGATTACCATGGGCGTATCCTTCCCCGTCGGCGGCTCGCTGCTGGTGGCGGCCCGCAAACCATAGCGACAAGTTGCTGAAGACCCAGCGTGCTCACAGTGGCGGATCCCGTCGCGGGCTGGAGACAGTCCTGCCGCCGCTGCTCCTGCTGCTGATTCCGATTCTGGTCCTGACAGGAGACCGGAACCTGATCTTCAATCACGCGGGCAGCCTGGACCCGTGGCTCTACTACGGCCTGTACCGGAACCTGGAGGCGCTCAAAACGCTCTTTCCGTCGACCTACTATGTCAGCCGGCTGTCGCTCATCCTGCCCGGTTACGTGGCGAACCAGCTGTTCTCACCGCTGATCGCGAACTACGTCCTGCACCTGCTGGTTTGGCTGGGCGCGGTGACCGGGCTCTTCCTGGCCGTGAAGCACATCGCCGGGCGCCGGTCCGCGCTGCTGGCTGCGACGGTGTTCGGCTTCTATCCGTACCTGTGGAAGGCGGTCGGCTGGGATTATCCCGACGGGATCGGGACCGCCTATTACCTGTTGACGATGGCGTTCCTGACGCTGGCGGCGAGGACCCCGGCGCCGTCGCGGCGCCATCTGATGTGCGCCGGCCTCACATGCGCCGGCGCGCTGTACTGCAATCTCACCTGGGCGTTCCTGCTGCCCGGCCTGGGACCGCACTGGCTCTTCGTCCGGACAGCGCGCGGGGCTCCTCTTGCCCTCTGGCGGACACTCCTGTGGTCCGCCGCCGGATTCGTCCTGGTGACCCTGGTCTTTGCCGGCGTGAACTACTGTCTGGGCGGCCCCCTGTTGTTCTACCTCCCGTCGATCACCTACGCCCTCGAAGGCGTCAAGACAGCGAGCGAGTACGGGGCGAGCGATTCGAAGTGGATCCTGACATCGCCCTGGCTGTATCTGCCCGCGGCGGCGATCCTGACGGGCCCGATGGCACTGGCTCGTAGTCGTCGCTGGCAAGGCGCCTTCCATGCACGCATGGCACTGGCGCACTACGTGAACCTGCTGTTCTGCGCCGGCGTGCTGATCCTGTGGGAGGTCGCCGGGCAACCGCTGCTGCAGACCCCCTACTACGCCAGCTATCTGCTGGCGCCGACGTTCCTCTTCCTAGGCGTCGCCGTATTTGCCATCCCCGAGTCGCTGCGACCGTCGTGGTTCGTGCCGCTGCTTGCCGGCGTGATCGGGGTCTCTTCGCTGGCGTGGTGGGATCCCACAGGCACGACCTGGCTCTGGCTGCTTCGCGACGGGTGGGGTCCGGCGCTCGCCATCGCCGCCGTGGTGGCAGCCGGACTTGTGGCAGGGCGCACGCGAGCTGCAGCCCTGGCTGCTCTGGCGGTGAGCATCCTGGCGGTGAACTCGAGACTCGCAGTAGACGGCGTCGGCTGGAGGGACGCCTCTCGTGTCGAAGACGCGTTTCTGCGCATCGTCGAGGGAATCGAGATCGCGGCCGAGGCCGCGCGACCCGCCCGGCTGATCCGCTTCTGGTATGACGCCAGCGACGCGAACGCGGATGAGTTCGCCTCCATCAACAGCTCATACTTGTACGTGCCGGCCAAGATTCCGACCGACTTCCCGACGCCGCCCGATTCACGCATCGAGGGGCTGACGGCGGTGCTGTCGAGCCTGCCTGACCAGAAACGTCAGGACACGATGGCAACAGCCCGGGCATTGCTGAAGCAGCGTGGATTTGTGGCCCGCGTGCTGGCCGATCACGTCATCGACCGCGGCGGGGTCCGCTACGGATTGACCATCCTCGAGGTGGAGATGGACCCGGAAGCACTCCGGACACGTGGCTGAGGACCCTTCAACGCGAGTTTGCCCACGACACAATTCTGCGGGTAATAATTAGGCCCACTCAGTTCGCGCAGCCGTAGCCACGCACGATGACTTCGATCCCCTTCAACCGCGTCCACCTCCTGGGCAAAGAGATCGACTACATGCTCGCCGCCCTCGACAACATGCAGATCTGCGGCGATGGCGTTTTCACCAAACGCTGCCAGGCTCTGCTCGAAGAGTCGCTGAGCGTGCCCAAGGTGCTGCTGACGACCTCCTGCACGCATGCGCTGGAGATGTCGGCTCTGCTGCTCGACGTGCAGCCGGGGGATGAAGTGATCGTGCCTTCCTTCACGTTCGTCTCGACGGTGAATGCGTTCGTACTGCGCGGCGCGCGCCCAGTGTTCGCCGACATCCGGCCTGATACCCTGAACCTCGACGAATCGCAGCTGGAGCGGCTGATCACGGAGCGGACCAGGGTCATCGTGCCGGTCCACTACGCTGGCGTGGGATGCGAGATGGACGCGATTCTCGAGATCGCCGCGCACCACGGTCTGGCGGTGGTCGAGGACAACGCTCACGGGCTGTTCGGGCGATACAAGGGCAAGTCCCTGGGCACCTTCGGGTGTCTGGCGACCCAGAGTTTCCACGAGACCAAGAACTTCACGTGCGGCGAAGGCGGAGCCCTGCTGATCAACGAGCAGGCCTTCGTCGAACGAGCCGAGATACTTCGGGAGAAGGGCACGGACCGGAGCCGCTTCTTTCGTGGCCAGGTGGATAAGTACACGTGGGTGGATGTGGGGTCGAGCTACCTGCCGTCGGACCTGCTCGCGGCGTTCCTGTGCGGCCAACTCGAGGAGCGGGAACGCGTGCAGGATGATCGGCGACGCGCCTGGAATCTGTACTGGAGCAGCCTGAAGGCCTGGGCCGAGGAGAACAACGTCCGGCTGCCGGTGGTGCCGCCACACTGCGAGCAGACCTACCACATGTTCTACCTGCTGCTGCCATCGCATGAAGACCGCCAGGCGCTGATGACCCACCTGCGGAACAGATCCATCCACGGGGTCTTTCATTACACGCCGTTGCATACCTCTCTGATGGGCCGGAAGTTCGGAGGAGGGGAAGGCGATTGCCCGGTCACGGAGGACGCGAGCGACCGGTTGCTCCGCCTGCCGCTCTATAACAGGTTTCCAGAGGAGCAACAGATGCAAGTCGTCACTGCGGTGTTGGAGTTCGCGGAGTGGAAGCGCGGTGCTGTCAGCTTCCGCGAGACTGGCGCGTAAAGCCCGATTCGGGTACCGTCCCGGTGGTCCGTGTCCCACACCTGGCTGAGAGCACTCCCGCCGTCATTGAGCCTGCTGCTGGTTCCGATTCTGGTCCTGACAGGAGACCGGAGCCTGATTTTCAATCACGCGGGGAGCGTGGACCCGTGGCTCTACTACGGCCTGTACCGGAACCTGTCGGCGATCAAGACGCTGTTCCCGTCGACGTACTATGCCAGCCGGCTGTCGCTCATCCTGCCGGGTTACCTGGCGAACCAGCTCTTCTCACCGCTGATCGCCAATTACCTCCTGCACCTGCTGATCTGGCTGGGCGCGGTGACCGGGCTCTTCCTGGCCGTGAAGCACATCGCCGGGCGCCGGTCCGCGCTGGTCGCCGCGACGGTGTTCGGCTTCTATCCGTACCTGTGGAAGGCCGTGGGCTGGGACTATCCCGACGGGATCGGGAATGCCTACTACCTGCTGACAATCGCGTTTCTGACGCTGGCGGCGAGGAGCCCGGCACCGTCGCGGTCCTATCTGTTCTGGGCGGGCGTCACCTGCGCCGGTGCTCTCTACTGCAATCTCACCTGGGCATTCCTCCTGCCCAGCCTTGGCCCGTACTGGCTGTTTCTCCGGACAGCGCGCGGGGCTCCCCTGGCACTCGGGCGAACGCTCCAGTGGTCCGCCGCTGGATTCTTCCTGGTGACCGTCGTCTTCGCCGTCGTGAACTACCGCCTGAGCGGATCCTTGCTTTTCTACCTCCCCTCGATCACCTACGCCCTCGAGGGCGTCAAGACGGTCAGCCCGTACGGGGCGAATGATACTCGGTGGATCTTCACGTCGCCGTGGCTCTATCTGCCCATGGCGGCGGTCCTGAGCGGCCCGATCGCCCTGGCTCGCTTTCGGTGGCGGCACGGCAGTTTCCACGCACGGATGGTGATCGCTCACTACGTGAACCTGCTGTTCTGCGCGGGTGTGCTGGTCCTGTGGGAGCTCGCCGGGCAACCGCTGCTGCAGATCCCGTACTACGCCAGTTACCTGCTGGCGCCGTCGTTCCTCTTTCTGGGGGTCGCCGTGTTTCCGGTGTCCGAGACGCTCGGACCGTCGCGGTTCTTCCTGCTGCTTACGGCGGTGATGGGGGCGTGTTCGCTGGTGTGGTGGGATCCCACAGGCACGACGTGGCTCTGGTTGCTTCGCGAGATGTGGAGTCCGGCGCTGGCAATGGCCGCCGTGGTGGCAGCCGGATTCTTGGCAGGGCGCACGCGACCGGCGGCCCTGGCAGCTCTGGGGGTGAGCGTCCTTGCGTTGAACTCGAGACTTCCGGAATCGGGCATCTGGTGGCGGGGTGGATCTCAAGCGGAAGACGCGTTCCTGCGCATCGTCGAGGGAATCGAGATCGCCGCCGAGGCGGCCCGGCCGGCAAAAATGATCCGCTTCTGGTATGACGCCAGCGACGAGAATGTGGCCGAGTTCTCGTCCATCAATAGCTCGTACTTGTTCCTGTACACCAAGATTCCGACCAATTACCCCACGCTGCCCGACTCACCCATCGAGGGGCTGACGGCGGTGCTGTCGAGCCTGCCCGACAGGAGACGTCAGGACACACTGGCGATGGCTCAGGAGTCACTGAACCAGATTGGCTTTGCGGCTGCCGCGCATGAAGATCAGGTCATCGACCGCGGCGGGGTGCGCTACAGATTGACCATACTCGACGTCGAGCTGGACATGGAAGCAGTTCGGGCATTCGGCTATCTTCGCAACGGCGACTTCGAATCCCAGTTGGCACCGTGGGCTGGCGGGTGGGCCAAGCTGCGAGTGGTGGAAGGGGGCCAATCTGGCAAGTGCCTGGAATTGGACGCGGAACAAGGATCGTCTCAGTACGCGATGCAGTGGAATTTTGCATGGCTCGAGCCGGGGCGCCGATACCGGCTCACCGCCTGGGTCAGGTCCGGCAGCTCGGGTGACGAACCATTCAGGGTCGGCCTGTGGGACGACAAGGCGTTACGTTGGGTGGCCGCGCGGGACGCGCGGACGACCAACCAGTGGCAAGAACATTCGCTGGAATTCACCAACGACTCCCCCAACAGGCTATCGCTCGAGCTGATGAAGGACTCGCCCTCGGCGGGCACGATGCTGTTCGACAGCATCACGCTCGCCGCGGTTCAATAGCTCTCGCCTCGACTCGGTCGCAACTCGGCACCCTCACGCGGATTGTGCGCTGGAGGTCGTCAGTCGACTCGAGCACTGTCGGTCCCGGCCGCTGTGGTCTCTGTGACCGGCAACTCGATCCGACGAAGCGCAACGAGCGGGGGGACGGTCGCCCATGTGAATTCGAGATAGTGAAGCCCGGAGCGGACGGACGTGGCCGGGGCACGCCAGAGTCCCCAGTTGTCATCGTTGGCGTAGACGACCTCATGGTTCCAGCGGGTGTTGCCCCAGGGCGCATCATAGGGTCTGTCCGCGTAGAGACCCTTCTGCGAGTTCAGCGTCCCCAGCCCGACGTGATAGACGGGCGCGTCGAGCGGCGTCAGCGTCAGGCCCGACGCGTACGCTTTCCTGCAGAAGTTGCTGTCCATGTGGACCTTGGCCACGCGATACACCTCGTTGAAGCCCCGAAGCTCCCGGTAGCTGTCGCCATCGAGCAGCAGGAAGTCGCCCGACGCATTCGTATAGAACGGCGGCTTCATGTGGTTGACGAACGCGTAGTTTCGCTCGTCCTCGAGAACGGCCCAGCCCAGGCGCTCAGACTCGATGCCGTCCTTGAGATCGATGCGTGCGGAACGATAGAGCACTCTCGGCGCCAGCGCCCGCTGCTCGAGCACGTCCAGCAGCCCCCGGCTGAGGTAGATGTCGGTGTTGGTCGTGAGGATGAACGCGCCACGACACCGCCGGATGCCGATGTTCTTGGCGATGAACTCCTGGAACTGAAGCGTGGGATTCAGGCTGAACGCGTCGTGGTAGGCCACATCGGCGACGTAGGATGCGAGCGAGGTGGGCACGAGAAGGGGATAGCGATCGGCCAGCACCTCGGCCAGCCACGGCCGCCCGCTGACAGGCCTCCACTCGCAGAACACGAACTCGTGCGGGATTCCGCGCTGGGTGAGATGCTCGTGATTGAACTCGAGGGCACGGAACAGGCGGTCGTTGAAATCTCCACCGAAGTTGTCGTTCCGTCCTGTCAGAATGATCGAGATATACGGCCGCTGTTCATCCGCCTGTGTCACTGGCGTCGCGCCTCCAGTCGCCTCAGTCGATCCTTCAGGCGTTCGACCTTCTCTCTGCTGGCATTCAATTCGCCACGAAGCGCTGTGTTCTTCCCCTGCAGTCTTGCCATGCCCGCCTGCAATCGCTCGATGGTCGTGTCTGAGACCCCGCGTTCCAGGCGCGGCCTTGACTTCAGACGGCTCGGATAGAAGGCCGTGAAGTCGGCGTCGAAGGCCGCGACGTGAGCGGCGTACGACCCCGGCTCTCCGGTCGCGAGGGTATCGAGCAACTCGCCCCGCTGGTGCGCGTTCAGGAACTGGCCCCGGGTGACGAGCAGCTCTGCCGCGCAGTCGGGCAGCTCGAAGAGATCGAACAGACAGGCCAGCTTCATCACCCGCTCGCTCGTGACCTCGTAGCCCGGCCACATGCGCTCGTAGTCGGTGGAACCGAGGTCACGAAGGTAGAGCGCGTCAGCCCACAAGACTTGACCTGACGTGGTCTGGGCGGCCATGTCGGAGACGAACGGCGCCGGCAGATGGGCGCGACTGTACCGATAGGTCGAGAGGTCGAAGAGGGTGAAGCCGTGGCACCTCAGGATTCGATCGATGCTCGAAAACGTGTTTGCGAACTCGTGTGTTGCGCCGTGGAACTGCGTCTCCACGTAGAGGCCGAGGATGCCTCCCGCCGACATGATGGCGTTCGCGCCCAGGATGACCTCGATGTCATGGCCGTCGGTGTCGATCTTGACGAAGTCCACCTGGGCACGCCGGTCAGCCGGAACGTACTCGTCGAGAGTCACCGACCTCGTCGTCAGGGCAACGGGCGCGCCCGCGTTGTACTGCTCCTGGATGTACGAGTTGCGGAGTCGGTCCTGAGCCGCGGCGGCGCTCACGCGGGGAAACGGCTCGTCGTTCCGCGACGCCACGCGGTCGTTTCTCAGCGCGGTCGGGAAGAGTCGGTCGAAGTCGCGGCAGGTGACCACCGCCGCTTCGTATCGGACGCCGGGATGGGTGTTGGCGGCGTTCAGCCGCTCGACTTCCGCCACCAGTGGATCAAACCCGACGGCCTCCAGGCGGTCGCCGAAAGCCTGCCACCGATGCTCGATCCCGCCGCTCGATCCCACGTCCAGCAGGACGAACGGCGAGCCGCCCCAGAGACGGTCGTCGAGGACACGGGCCGTCAGTGCTCCGCGTTGTCGCTTGTCCACCATCGACGCCTACCGCTGCGCCTCCAATTCGCTCAATCGATTCTTCAGCCGTTCGACCTTGATTTTGCGGGCGCTCAGTTCCTCGCGAAGCGCCGTGTTCTCTTCCTGCAGCCTCGCCCGCCGCTGCACCCCACATCCAGCAGAAAGAACGGCGCGGCTCCCCAGATGCGGCGCTCGATGACGCGCTCGGTCAGGGCGCCGCGCTGTCGCTCCGCAGTCATCGACACCTCACACCGCCACCGGGCCGAGCCGGGGATGAGTGGCGATCGCCAGCAGCGCCACGTGGCTGGCCAGCCCAATCTGGTGAAGGGCATCCGGCCGCAGCAACGCCTCCTCGGGCAGCTCGAGTAACTCCGGATCCTCCACGTCCGGCGCTTTGGGATCGGAGACGCGCCGACATCCTTCGGCGCGAAACAGGTGAGCCGTATTGCAGTACTGATTGGCGTTGGTCACGTACGCGCCGTACGCGGCCCATCGATCGGCGACGTACCCGGTCTCCTCGAGCAGTTCGCGGCGCGCCGCCTCGAGCGGCGATTCACCGTCCGTGACAGCGCCGCCGGGGAACGTCAGGCAGACACGTCTCGGGCCGTGTTTGTATTGGCGCAGGACGAGGACCGATCCGCTTTCGGTCGTCGCGAAGACGAGCGCGAAATCCGCCATGCGGATCTGGTAGTAGTCCGGCAACTCCCGGCCGTCCGGCAACCGGACGCGCTCGACCGTTACGTGCCGGACCGGCCCTCCCGAGAACACCTCGTCTCGCCGGACGACGATCCATGACGCCTGTCCAGACCTCAGCACGCGAGCCCTCCGCATGTGGCCGACTTACGACGAGTACGAGAGGTCGATGCCATCTGTTGACGCGCGAAATACTGGCTCATATACTGCTTTATCGCTGGTCATTCTCAGACCTTGCAACCATACCGCAACTGCCGCACGCAGCACATCCTCGGGCATCCGTCCGAGAGATCCGTCTCGATTGTTGCACGGGACCATCATCGCGAATGAATCGGATGAACGCATGAAGATCTCAGTTGTGGGTTTGGGCAAACTGGGCGCTCCTCTCGCGGCGGTGTTCGCGAGCAAGGGCTTCCAGGTCGTTGGCACCGACCTCAACCCGGCCGCCGTCGCCGCGATCAACGCCGGTCGAGCCCCGGTCGACGAGCCCGGCCTCCAGGATCTCATCACCAGCAGCGCCCATCGGTTGTCGGCGACCGACGATGCCCTGTCGGCCGTGAGCGGGACCGACGCCACCTTCATCATCGTCCCCACACCCAGTGATTCGAGCGGCAAGTTCAGCAACGAGTACGCGCTCCAGGCCATGGCGACGGTGGGACAAGGCCTCCGGCAGAAGAATGGCTACCACCTGGTCGTGATGACCAGCACGGTCATGCCGGGTTCCACGGGTGGGGTGCTGCGCGAGGCGCTGGAGCGCCACTCGGGCCGGTCGGTCGGACCCTCGCTCGGGCTGTGCTACAACCCCGAGTTCATCGCGCTCGGGAGCGTCGTCCGCGACATGCTGCGCCCGGACATGATCCTCATCGGCGAATCCGACCCGCGTGCCGGCGACCTGCTCGAGGGGATCTACCGCGAGAGCTGCGACAACGAGCCGGCCTTCCGCAGGATGAACTTCGTCAACGCCGAGCTGACGAAGATCTCGGTCAATACCTTCGTGACCACGAAGATCTCCTACGCGAACATGCTGGCCGACATCTGCGATCACCTTCCCGGAGCCGACGTCGACATCGTGACGCACGCGGTCGGCGCCGACAGCCGCGTCGGTCCGAAGTACCTCCGCGGCGCAATCGGCTACGGTGGGCCCTGCTTCCCGAGGGACAACGTCGCCTTTGCCGCGCTGGCACGGTCCATCGGGGCCAATCCCGAGCTGGCCGAAGCGACCGACCGGGTCAACCGCTACCAGATCGAGCGCGTGCTCGGCGCGGTCCAGGCGCGCATCGAGGGGCGGGGCGTCGTCGGCATCCTCGGGCTCTCCTACAAGCCCGACACGTCCGTGATCGAGGAAAGCCAGGGTGTCGCCCTGGCCGAGCGGCTTCTTGCTGAAGGACATGCGGTCGTGGCCTTCGATCCGAAGGCGCTCGAGGCGGCGCAGGCGCGCCTGCGCGGGAGGCTGCAGGGGGCGGCGAGCGCGGACGCCTGCGTCCGCGCGGCTGACGTGATCGTCGTCATGACGCCGTGGCCCGCGTTCCGCTCGCTGGGCCCGGGCGCCTTCGAGAGGCCGGGGCGACGCATGACGGTCATCGATTGCTGGCGCATCCTGCCGAGCGATGTGCGCGACGTAGCCGACATTGTGTACGTCGGTCAGTGCGAGGCCGTCCCAACGGCCGACGCAGTCTGACAGAGGGACCACTGACATGAGCACACTCGATCCCCGAGCGCTCGTCGTCGTCACAGGCGCCGGCGGCTTCATCGGTGGGCATCTGGTGGCCGAGCTTCGGCGCCGGGGACATGGCAGGATCCGGGCCGTCGACTGCAAGGGGCTCGACGAGTGGTACCAGTCCTTCGACGACGTCGAAAACCGCGTCCTGGACCTGCGTGAAGCCACCGCCTGCGACACCGCCGCCCGCGACGGACGATACATCTTCAACCTCGCGGCCGACATGGGCGGCATGGGCTTCATCGAGTTGAACAAGGCCGCTTGCATGCTGACCGTGCTGATCAACACGCACATGCTCATGGCGGCGCGCAAAGCCGGCGCCGAGCGCTTCTTCTTCTCTTCGTCCGCCTGTGTGTACGCGGCCGAGAAGCAGACATCGGCCGCCGTCCAGCCGTTGCGCGAACCGGACGCCTACCCGGCCATGCCCGAGGACGGCTACGGATGGGAGAAGCTGTTCAGCGAGCGGATGTGCCGACACTTCACCGAGGACTTCGGCCTCCTCACCCGCGTGGCGCGCTACCACAACGTGTACGGGCCCTATGGCACCTACGACGGCGGGCGCGAGAAGGCGCCGGCCGCGATCTGCCGCAAGGTCATTCGGGCTCAGCTCTCGGGTTCGGGGGAGATCGAAATCTGGGGCGATGGCGAGCAGACCCGCAGCTTCACCTACATCGACGACTGCCTCGAGGGAACACTCCGGCTGATGGGCAGTGCCGTCACAGAGCCGATCAACGTCGGCAGCGATCAACTCGTCACCATCAACAAGCTCGTGGACATCGTCGAGGAGATTGCCGGCGTCACGCTGAAGCGCCGCTACAAGCTCGACGCACCGAAGGGCGTTCGCGGCCGGAACAGCGACAACTCCCTGATCAAGGAGCGCCTCGGCTGGGCGCCGTCGGTCAGCCTCGAAGACGGCATGCGCAAGACCTACCGCTGGATCTTCGAGCAGATGACCGCCGACTCACGGCGCCGCGTATACGTCTAGATCGATGGAGGGCACGGGCGCCGCTCCCTACCTGTCCGTTGTGATTCCCATCTTCAACGAGGAAGGGAATATCACGCCGCTGCTGGCTCAGCTGTTCTCCGTGCTGCGATCACTGCCCCACTCCTTCGAGGTACTGGCGATCGACGACGGCAGCGAAGACGCTTCCTTCACGGAGCTGGAGATCGGCACCAGACAGTACCCGGAGCTCAAGGTGGTGCGCTTTCGACGCAACTACGGGCAGACGGCAGCGCTGGCGGCGGGAATCGACTTCTCGCGTGGCGAGGTCGTGGTCTCGCTAGATGGAGATTTGCAGAACGATCCGTCGGATATCCCTGCGCTCCTCACCAGGCTCGCGGAGGGGTACGACGTCGTGTCCGGCTGGCGCAAGGCGCGGCAGGACGCCCGCTTCAGACGGGCTCTGGCGAGCCGGATCGCGAACCGGATGGTGTCCTGGATCTCGGGCGTTCATCTCAACGACCACGGCTGCACGCTCAAAGCGTACCGCCGCCACATCATCAAGGACATGAGGCTTTACGGCGAGATGCACCGGCTGATCGCGATTCACGCTCACCGGCTCGGAGCCCGTGTGACGGAGTTGCCGGTCCAGCATCATCCGCGTGTGAGGGGGCAATCCAAATACGGTCTCGAGCGCGTCGCCAAGATCGTCCTCGACCTGATGGTCGTGACGTTTCTCGATCGCTGCTTCGTCAAGCCGATGTACGTCTTCGGCGGCATCGGGCTGGTGTTCATGACCGGGGCGATTCTCTCGCTCGTGGCCACGATCTGGTCGAGCCTGACCGAAGGGGTCTCGATGGGGCCGATGCTCGCGCTGCTCTTCGTGCTCTTCTTCGCCAGCGGCACCATCAGCCTGCTGATGGGACTGCTGGCGGAAATGATCGTGCGCACCTACTTCGAGTCGACACACCGGCCCGTGTATACCGTGCGCGACTCGGTCAACCTGTGACTCTCATGCGGTCAGGGCCGCCACGACCTCCGACCGCGCGGCAAGGAAGTTTTCCGAGGGGCCAGTCAAGTCCGTCGTTGGTCGCAGCGTTCCGGATTCGCCATCGATGGCGATGAAGGCGTAGCCGAGCGATCCAAGAAACGTTTCGATGCTCATCCGCCCCGCGTGGCGGGGCGCCAGGGCGTCCCCTGTGACCTCCAGCAGCAACGCCGGACGATCGCGGGTGATCGTCCGCCGGGCACCAGCCACGACGGCGGGCTCCCCACCCTCCACGTCGATCTTCATGGCATGGATCTGCGGCACGCCGTGGCGAATCACGAACTCGTCGATCCGCATCACCGGAACGATTTCCGTGTAGACCTCCTCGACCTCGGCGTGCACGAACTGTTCCTCGATTGTGTTCAACCCGGCATGTCGGGCGTCGGCCACGTGCAGTACGGCGGTGCCGTCGTGGTTTCCGGCGGCGGCCTGAAACACGCCGACGTTGGCAAGGGAGTTGTGATTCACGTGGTACCGCAGCCGTTCACATTCCCGCCGGCTCGGCTCGAAAGCCAGGACGAGACCCCGTGGGCCGATCCATTTCGACGCCAGCATCGAGAACAGACCGATGTTGGCGCCGACGTCGACGAAGGTGTCCCCTTCACGCAGAATTCGACGCAGCACAGTGGCGCTGCACGGCTCGTAGAGGCCAGACACGTACACCGCCTGCGACACCTGTTCACCAGGAACCACGAGAACCTCGAGTCCGTCCACCCACGTCATCAACCGCGGCGCGTCGAGGGTCCGGAAACGAAGGTACCGCACGCGCTCGGCGAGGTCGTCTGACGCGTCTCCGTAGAACCGCGACCACCGAAGCATCGGCGCGAATTCGAGCTGCGCGGGGAGTGCAAGCGGAGATCGGGGGTCGTCGAGCAGGCCAAAGGAGCGAAACCCGGAAATCTGCAGCTCAATTTGCCCCGGCGCTTCGCCGTGACGCACCATGAGGCGGGCGCCATTGACGGCTGCATCCAGCAGCACGTGGAACTCCGGCGTGTCAGCGTTGAGCCTGATCTCATCGTAGAACCGGCTAAAGTCGTCCGTTGTATGCGCGAGCGTCGCGCAGCCGGACACGAGTTGGCCTTCGACGCGCGTCAGCCAACCAAATGCCGCTTCGCCCGAGGGCAGGACGAATGCGTTCTCGCCTACTGGAAAGCTGACGACATAGGACCACGGCCCCTTGTCACTTCGTATCGTCAGCGGCGTCCCGCCAACCGAAGCGGCCCGGTCGTGTATCTTGTGGCGGCGAAGGTCGTACGACGGCGGGATTTCGACGACGCGAAAATCCAGGGTCGGTTCCGGCACAGATTTGGTCTGTGGCATTATACCCAGCGTCGTTTTCAATCCGTCCGCCCCCAATGGTGACCCCTCTCCTCGATCTGTTCGATCTCCGAGTTCGCGAGATACCCACGGGATCCGAAATCGTCGCGGCGGAGCCGTTCGAGCTGGTCACACCTGCCCCGCAATGGAGCTATGCCGTCTGGGCGGTTCCGGCGCGTGCGCTTCCTGACGGAGAGGAACCAGCGCGGGTCGTGATCGCCATCAGCCTCTTCGTACGTTCCGGCCGTATCGGCGTGGGCTGGACGCTTCACCAGAGCGACGACTTCCTCGTCGAACGATACATCGACGAAGGAAGCGACGGGGCCGTCGTGCTGCGAGTGCCCGCGAAGGCGTTCCCAGGGCGACTGATGTTCCGCAACGTCAGCGCGGCCGGCCCGTCGCGGTTCGTCTTGCGTGACCTCCAGGCCCGACTCGAGACCGGTGCACCGCGATACCCGGTGTCCGTCGAGCACCGCGACATGGCCAGCGAGGCGGCCACGTTCAGCGCTGGATCAGGGGTATTCGACGACAACCTGGCGACGACCATCAACGCCGCCCGCCTCGGCTTCCTGGCGAGGCTCGATCTCCCTCTGAGCGGGAAGAGAGTGCTGGACGCCGGCTGCGGCGTGGGGCACCACACCCCCTTTTATCTAGCGCGGAGCTGCAAGGTCGTCGGAATCGACGGTCGGCCCGAAAACATCGCGACGATGAAAGAGCTCTATCCAGAAGTGGAAGGGGTGGTGGGGGACCTGCAGTCCCTGGACGTCGAGCGACTGGGAACCTTCGACATCGTGCACTGCCTCGGGCTCCTCTATCACCTCGACAGCCCGATAGCGGCCCTGCGACGGCTGGCGAGCCTCTGCAGTGATCTCCTCATCCTCGAGACGATGATCTGCGATGCGAAACAGCCGGTAATGGTGCTGGCTGACGAGCCGGCCAGCGTGAATCAGGCGCTCGCCGGTATTGGATGCCGGCCAAGTCCGTCCTTTGTCGCGATGGCCCTGGACCGCATCGGCTTCCCGCACATCTACGGCACGACCGACCCGCCGAAACATCCTGACTTCCAATTCGAGTGGCGGGACACGCTGGAGACCGTCCGCGACGGCCACAATCTGCGCTGCATGTTCGTGGCAAGTCGCCGGCCGATTCACTCTGCACACCTGGTGGAGCTGATTGCGGCCGACTAGCCGTGATGGGCGCAGTTAGGGGCTAGTCGATCCAGATCGGAAAGGCGATCGACAGGTTGTAGGCGTTTGAGTCCGCTGTCGTCGTTGAGTCGCGCACCCAGATGCCCACACGGTAGTTTCCATTCGGCTGCGTCGGCGTCCACGTGTAGGTCGCGCTGCCCCAGTCCCGCACCATCGTCCACGTGCTGCCGTTGTACAGCCA
>Ga0209640_10000155_pt1 | contig 47004 bp, 58 predicted proteins | sample RifCSP10_1_FD_184018 | JGI IMG/M metagenome (GOLD analysis project Ga0209640, IMG submission 184018) | Soil microbial communities from Rifle, Colorado - Rifle CSP2_sed 10_1 (SPAdes) (version 2) | ecosystem: Environmental > Terrestrial > Deep subsurface > Rock core/Sediment | place: Rifle...
GTCCTGCTCTAACTGCATATCAGGAACATCTCAATGCAATGCCTACTCGGGAACAGACTAAGCCTTCGATACTACGTCGAATTGGTGCTGCTCTATCTGGAGGCGCGGTTGGACTTCAACATGGGTTTGGAGCAGGAGCTGAGTTTGCTAGTGATTTTGTTGAGTCTCCCTACACGAGCGCTCTTAGTGATTGGAGTGCTAAAGCTCAACCCCTTGGAGAATCCGCTAATCTAGAGAGGGAAGAAGCTGAAAGTCAACTTCAAGCTCTCACATCAGCCCGTGCCCTTGGTCTGAAATATAATGAGTACGAACTAAAGAGACTCCAAAACGAGCGGGATTATGGTTTGGGTCAGAAACGAGAGTCTACTCGTGCTCGTATAGCTGATCTTACGCAGTGGAGGGATGAGGCAGTCAATGAAAGAGAGCGTAAGAGGATCGATGCCGAGATCGAGAGAGCGCAAGGTCAGCTTGATATTAATGAGACAATAGCTCAGACTGGTCAGAAAAATGCTGAGACTTATCGTAGAAGTCAAGTCTCTTTATCTAATTGGAGAACGTCCAGATTAGAGCAATTAGCCAAGAGTAGTGGAGCTAGTCCTAATGAATTGTCTCAGGCTATGGAAAATGCTCTACAGCTTTTAGCTAGAGATCCAGACTATGCACCTTTCATCGATACTAGTAGTTATCCATACGTCGTTAAAGACCCAAGGGGCTATTTTGGAGGTCCGGAGCAAGAGCAATATCAAGCCTTTAATCGTAAACTCAGGGAGTATATAGAATCTCAGATCAATGAGGGGAAACTCATCACTGGCGATGAGGGAGCTGAGGGAGAAGAAGACTTCGATATCGGAAACCCGGAGTTCTAAATGCCATTTTATCCAATCTTTGATAGGAGAACTGGTAAACGCTATCGGATGGCTTGGGATGGACCTGACAAGCCTGACTCTGAGTCTATCAAGAAGTTCATTTACGATGAGGAGAATAGGTCTACTTGGAATAAGATTAACAAACCTCTAAGTGATCTCCCATCACGAATTGCTAAGCCTATCTCTGAGAGGCTCTATAAGTATGGTGAGGCAGAACCAGGTGGACCTCTTTCTAGTCGAGGATTAGCACGAGGAGCCGGCGCTCTTACTGAGTCTCTAGGCAATGTCGCATCCTCTTTAACTTCTCCTCTTTCGTTGGGATTATTTGGTCTAACCGGAGGAACAGGAGCTGCCGCTCGTCTTGGTTTTGGCAGGACTAGTCAAGCCTTAGTCGGAGCGCAAAGAGCTGCTGGTGCTGGTCTTGCTGGTCATGGGGCTTACAACGTGGCAACTGGTGAGACTCTTGCAGAAAAATTAGGAGGAGCAGTAGAAGCTCTTGGAGGAGCAGCAGGAGTAGCCTTTCCCTATAAGGGTCGTCCTGTTGCTCCTAGACCTATCTCTACCCCCAAGCCAATCCCACGCGCTCCGAAACAGATAGGACCAGGAAGAACAATTACTGGACCAGGAGATATAAATGCAGAGTTTTCTGTCCTTCCTGACATGGAGTTACCTCCAGGTCCATCTCCAGCTCAGCTTCCAGGATTAAAAGAGCCACTAGCTCTACCTCCTGGTAGACCTCCTTACTACGCTGGTAGAAGAGGAGTTAGCCAAAATCTGGAAGATGTTGGTGAGATTATCGGTCATGGAGAAAGGGCTGCTCCACCATATGGAACTATTGGTATTATTCCAAATCGTTACGAAAACTTAAGGGGTCCAGGGATAAATATTAGAGGTAAAGGACTAGAAAATTTTGAGCTTCCATCTTCTCCAGTCAAGCGTAAACTTCCAGTCGAACGTAAGCTTCCAACTCCTAAGGGAGCAGAGGATGTAAGTAAGCGTCCCTTCACTGAGACTCCTATAGCCAAGGCCATAGAAGAAAAACGAATAATGGACTTTGGCGCTCCTAAAGGTATCTCAGAGCGTCGTCAATCTGAACTCTTGAAGAAATTTGGAGGAACTAAAGCTGAGCTAGAAACTAGAGATACAATAATCTCAAGGCTCAATAATTTGCTCAAGGACGAAAAAGGATTTGTCAAACTCCCCTCTAAAGAAAGCAGAAAGTCTATAGCTAAAGTCTACGATGATCTAGCCACCTCAGGTCTAACCGTTATAAGAAAGCTTGGTGGTAAGGATCTGGAAAGGCTCATCCTAAAAAATAGGTTAGACTCTGAGCAACTCGCAGGTCGGATCAACTCAAAGCTCAAGACTATTACTAAAGACCTTACCCAAGAGGAGCTAGCTAACTATATCGATGTCAGAGATATTGGTGCGCGTCCACTCAATCAGAAAGTAGCTGATGCTTTCTCACAATTTAAGGATGTAGATTCTGATGTCACTAGGATGGCTCAGATGTCGGGGATGGGGCTTAGGAGAGGGAAGAAAACTGTTCCATTTGAGCCTCTAGGTGAGGAGGGTAGATACTTCGCTCACATTTATGGTCCTGAATTTTTTAAGGATAAGCCTAGGGCTCTCGAATCCATTATGAACGAGGGCTATACTCTGGACCAAGCCGAGAGAATCCTCAAAAGGGCCTCAGAGTATGGCGAGCGTCTGATTGACCCCCAGCATGGTAGAGTTGTAAATGCTCCCGGCTATCGTAAGGACATAAATGTCGACTATCAACATATAGACGACATGTCCAGGAGGATTAAACAAGCCGTTGACTTTGGTCCAATGGATACCGCAGATAAAGGAAGTCCAATCTCAAGAATGATAGCTGCGACCGACGACCCAATCAGAGTTGGTAAAATAGTCAAGCGTTATTTGGGCCGTGAAGAACCGATGGACCCTAATTGGGCTAGGTTTAATGCCGGTGCTGTCAAATTTCAGTCTGCGACTAAACTGTCTAAATTCTTAATCAATAATACTGCTCAGCTAGGTATGATTCCAGTTAGAGCAGGATTTAAGAATACAGGAAAAGCACTCGGGAGGATACTCTTTGACTATCCAGGAGCAAGAAGTGAGGCCGAGATAACAGGCGCGCTCCAACCCATTCATAGGGAGTTAATAAGAGAAGCTGGAGGTCCAAGTGGAATTGCAAAGTGGTTTGGTATCTCTAAAGGGGAAGAATGGATTAGATCGACTGCTGCTATAGCTGGTAAGCATTCTGCTAAGGACTTGTTCCAAAAGCTGGTCAAGAATCCAGAAAATGCTCGCATTAGAGCTCAAATAGAAGACCTCCTCTTAGAGGATGCAAATAAACTTCTTGGTCAAACTAAGCTCACAGACTGGCAGATAAATAGGGCCGGAGCGCGGATGAGTGAGGTTACTCAAGGACGTGCATCAAGTATTGATCTACCTAAGCTCTGGACCGACTTCCCTGCCGCTCGTCTAGTCATGCTCTATAAGAGATACGCTTTCCAGCAAAGTAAAAACATCAAAGAAGCCTTCAGGATAATGGGTCCAGTAAAGACTGCTGCTATTCTTACTGGAACTTCTGCTATTCTTGGCGAGGGGATTGGAGATGTCAACGCGGTCCTGAGAGGAACTGGTAGAGCTATAGGTGGAGCAGGAGATATCGAGAATGAGATAGCTCAGGCCATTTCAGATAGAGGAGAGGGATATGATAGACTTATAAATAATCTTGCTCAGGCATGGGCTCTTGGTTATGTTGGGGACGTCCTTGAAAGCGCAGGTAGGGGTCGAGGAGGAATAGCATCTAATGTTGCTGGACCTATGATTGGTGATATAGATGAGGCTTCTGCTGCCCTATTCGCTGGTGGAGAGCAGGATGATTTCAAGACGTCAATGGGAAAGAAAACTAGAGCAGTTACAGCTATGGGAGCGCGTATGGTTCCTCTCTTTGGGACGGGCCTAGCCTCTGCTATTCGTGAGTCCGATTCGAGTAGAAATAGGCGCCAACGACGAGGTAGAGCACGAAGAGGAAGGTAAAGGTTAATAGTCCACTTGTCCCTATCATCCACCAGAGCATGAACAACTGAAAAATCGCTAGACTTACAGATATCATATCACATCTCCTTATTCCTCTGTCTATATCTGTCTAATACGACTGGATTAAGTATATACCACATCTCCTGCTTTCCAGACTCATCCCTCCTCATTTTTATTTCTATAGCCTTCTGAGCAAACAAGCTCTCAGCAATCCTATCTAGCTCAAAAGCATCAAAATGTGACCAATGCTTTTGGAGTGCGTGTGTTCTACTAATCTCGTGGGAGGGAGTGGTAAGTAACTCACGTAAAAGCACAGCGGTCCCAGGAGCTGAAATGGATTTCCCAACTTGACCAAGAGCAACACGTTTAGCACCAGGAACGAAATCTTGACAAGCACGAATAGCCTCATCTATATCGGAAAGCTCTAGCCTTAAATCAGTCGACCTAGATAGAGAAATAAGCATGGCTGTCTTTAGGATATGGTCATGGATGCGTTCCATTGTGCCCGTCGAATCTTCTTCTGCTTGATCTTGCTCCTGGAACTTTCCATACCAGTCGTTGTATAACTCCTTACCCAAGATCGACCATATAAACTCTCCTTTGAGACGGGAGATTTCTCTAAGGTGCTGTGTAAGTAAGTCGATAGAGATAGTATCTGTCGGCTTTTCAGTGAGAGGATTAATACCGCTCTTCTTATCCGCGTAAATGATGAAGGTTCTTGCAACGAAACCTCCACCAATAGCGTTGTCTGGAACGGCATCTTTAAGATGAGCCTCATTTGTTGCTCCAAGTAAAGTCAAGCATGGACTTTTGAGTTTTTCTGTTGGACTATTTCTCAACATATATGACCACTCTGGATTATAGTGTCCATCATATAAATCAGTTAAAATCGTCAGGGCAGCAGGATCTTGAATGATAAAACTTGCAAACTCAGACGCCAGAAAGAAACCAGATGCATCCATTAAAGGAGGGCCACCTTCTTTCCTCGTTATAGCCTTAGATAGCTCAGATATGACTCCCTGTATTGATACGCGCCCCGCAAATACCTTCGTATTATTAATTGTCTGGACTAAGGATCGAGCTAAGTTTATAGGTAGTCCCTTTCTCAGTCCAGATCGTCCTACTAATAAGACATATATATTAGGATAGAGCTTATAGAGATGCTTGTCAAGATAGACATTACTTTTCGCGACTGCACTAATAGCTGCAAGCGCGCTCCAATAAAAATATTTTTTTGGACTCTCGCTGTCCTTTGTGTATCTTAAGACTTTTTCTACGAAGGTCAAGATTACGCCGCTTTTCGTAATTTATAATCATGAAGTTGACTGCATCCGACACAACTCTTGTCCTCACAAGTCTTATAATTCCTCCCAATCTTGCTTTCTGCTGGTATGATTAACAGACCTCGTGAGATTGTGCAGCGAGAGAAGTCTATGGGAACCTCTATCTCCTGGTGCATGATTTGGATGTAAGAGTCCACGTCCTGCTCCCTTACCAAGCCGACAAGAGCGTCATGACCTTCGACCACAAACCTCGCGTCGATGTTAGATGACTTGAATCTGTCCTTGGCTCTCATACCGGCGCACCTCAGAGCGTCCGGAACTGTCGACTGGGGAATTTGTGCATAAGCCTCTTTGAAGAGTTCAAGACCCCACCTGTCGTAGAATTGTCTGTAACGTCCAAATGGATTGACAAGGATACGGTTATTATCCTGGAGGGCTTGTTGAACTTCTTTATGAAAGACTCCACGTATGTTAGGACTGAAGTTGTGGAAGGCATCTAAAATTTTCCCCGCTTTCCATTCAGATAGATTTACATCCATGTGATATCGTTTGGCTTCGGTGTTGACAAGCTCCATGAGCCTATGCTTGCCCATATCGTAATTTCCTGCATGTCTACACATCTTACCAATAAACCTCGACTCTCTAGTAACCTGCGCTGGTTTGAGGCCGAAGATCCAAGCGGCTGTGAGTTGGTGGACATCCTCTTTCTGCTCAAACAGGTCAAGAACATTCTTATCCCTAGCAAGCAGAGCAACAACGCGAGCCTCAGCCTGCGACATATCAGTTTCAACGATAACGTATCCATCATCAGCCTCAAACATTTCTCTGACTTCAGTCCCGATGTCTCCGTGCTTGGTTAGAGTGTGAAACTCGCATCCCATCTTTTCCGGACGGACGGGAGGCTTTTGAATCTTGGTTGATGATCGTCCAGTCTCGGTCCCACATATTGTAAAGACCGTCCTCATTCGATCATCGTAGTCTGTCCTTCGCCCGATTTTGACTTTAGCTATCTTCAACCTTCTTATCCATAAAATCAACTCAAGGATTCTCCTCATATCGTATGATTGTTTCTTAGTATTAGCCATGAGAGCGACTAGAACATCCTCTGAGCAGCCCTTTCTTTGTGGATATCTAAGCTGATTATAGACGAGGACCGCAACAGCCTTGTGTGAGTTCGTATTAACTTGCCATCCTGCGAGCTTATCTAGTTCAGATTGAGAGTCCTCAATCTTTTTATCATATAACTCGACAAGTTCTTGTTGTTTAACTTTATTAGTCTTGAAACCAACATTCTCCATGTCATAATAGAATGAGTGTAGCTTCATTTGATGACCAAAGACGAACTCATCGACCCAATTTGGAAATCCAGGGACGTTCATCTCTTTAGCATCAATCATCATCTGCTCGAAGACCTCAAACTGAACTACCGCATCACGAGCATTATAGGTCAAGAATCGTTGAATCTTATCTCGTTTCCAGTCAAACTCCTTTCCTTCTTCTTTATAGTATGGTTCCTCAGTATATATTGATGTAGTAAACTCAAGAGCTTTAGGAAATTCGGGATGAAGTGCATGAGCAAGTAAGGAAGTATCGCAATAGAAGTTCCTAACACTAATACCGCAGAGGTCAGCCAATTGTCTTTGATCGAACTTGAAATTCTGTCCAATCACCCGAATATTAGAGTCTAGTAATTCTGCAACCAATCTCCACATCACAGCAAGCTCGTGATCGTGGATTCCTTCTTGTCTCTGCCATGTGAAAACATCAAGAAGTGGAACAGAGATCGCGTGCCACGAGTTGAATGCAAGAGCAATGCAGAAAGGGATTGACTTGGCAACTTCGATATCCACTGATACGAGGTCTTTCCCCTTATATAAATCAAGGAATCGTCCGAGTTGAACTGAATCTCGAGCGATTTCGAGAACTCTCTCAGGTGGTTGATATAGTCTTGACTCAGACTGCCTGACCGCACGAGCAAGATCCAATTTAAGTATGTGTCTGTAGGAATATTTGAGTGGTCCTTTCCTCTTTCCGCCTTCATATTCGTTCTCCTGTTCTGAGTGCAAGAGCGCGGCTGGGTGGATCGTAGCGAGGACTTTATAGTCTAGATTGGATGAGTGAAGAACGGACCCGCGCCATTTGAGGATTTTATCTTTACCAGTTAAAATCTTTAGTGGAGTATTACCAAGTGCCACTATTATATTGGGATTAATCGTCATGATTTCATCCCATAGTTGACTTATCGCTTCATCCTTGTCACAGACCTCACTAATTCTCCTTATCTGGTTGTCCGGTGGACGATATTTATAGACATTAGTAGTGTAGACCTCGCGTCTATCTACATTTAATTCTCGACAGACTTCCCATAAAAGATCGCCACTGTCGCCAGAGAACGGAATACGAGAGAAATCTTCTACTCGGCCTGGGGCCTCTCCGACGAACATCATTTTAGCTTCAGGATTTCCTATCCCTGGAACGTAGTTAGACAGTGACCCTCCTAATCGAAAATACTTTGGAGCAAACTAGACAGAGATATATTTTATAGAAGACGGTTTCATATCTGAATTCTATCATGCTTGGGTCGGAGTTTTTGCAGTGTGGACAAGCAAAGTCAATGGTCATATAAAAACGTCACAGTCATAGTTATAGCTAGAGCAGACATCCAGTAACAGACGTCAGCTATCTTGCCTTCAAAGGCCCATCGGATAGCATTTAGTCCATAAAGAATCATGATGACGAAGTTGAAGATTCTAGGATCAAGAAGTAGATTTATCATTCCTTCCCCATCCTCCTACAAATTGCCACGTAAAACTCTCGATCACGCTCGATCAAAATATAATTTCTTTTTTGATTTTTACAAGCTACTCCTAATATTCCAGAGCCAGCGAAAGGATCTATGATAATATTTCCCTCATAGGAACAATCAGTAACTATATCTTCGATTAAAGCTAAGGGCTTCTCATTGGGATGAATCATCTTCATCGGTGGGACTATCGCATAGGACTTAATACCAGATAAACGTCGTGCTGTTGTAAGTGCAGGATTTCCTTTGACTGCTACGACTATAAACTCAAAATCCCTATCATATTCCCATGCTCTAACCCCACGTCTAGACAAGGTATTTTCCTTTTTCCATATAACTGGAGTATTTGACACACTAAATCCTATCTTCTCAAGCTCTCCTCTAGCATGGATAGTCTCGTTTGGGTTGTTTGGATCTGGAACTGTTGTCCCAACGTAATAGGCGTAGTCGTCCAATCCTACAAAGACATACAGAAACGAACTTGGCTTTAAGACACGATAAAGCTCCTTAAAGACCGGAAGTGTTCTATCATCTATAGTTAAAGCCGGATCAAAAAACTTAATCCACGGTGGATCAGTGATACATTGGTCTATCGAGTTCGCTGGAAGCTGAGCAAGAATAGCCGCTGAGTCTCCAAAATAAATCTCGTTGGCTTCCAATTTAGTCGGTAACTTAGCCTCAAGCTCGGCTTGATATCTTACTGCTGCATTTCTTACTAGTTTAATTGCCGTCTTTTTGTCTTTGACTTTGGCTAGTAAGGGGTCATTTCTGAGCGCGCGAGCGAGGCTGAGGTTTTCACTAAGGGAACCAACTCCTATACCAAGTTCCTCGGCTGTGTCTCTAATAGACCACCCCACTTTTTCCTCGTCTCTTACTGGTCTGCCCCTTGTTGCTATTCCGTGCTCTTCCTGACGTAATCTATGCAGCTCTTCAACTAAGATAACTTGCTCCCACCAGGGCAAATTATGTCTACGCAGATTTTCGTGGGCACGGATGATCCTCCCACCTCTCTCGTCTATATTTTTAATCTCGGCCTCGATCTCAGTCCATCCAAGGAGCCTAGCAGCTTGTAGTCTCTTAGCTCCAGCGACTAAAGCGTATGGGATACTAGAATTGTTCGCTAAGCGAAGTATTATCGGGTGAAACTGGCCGTTCTCAGACATAGATTCAGACAGATCCTTTATAGCTTGATCTGTATCTATTACATTGCCAGCTCTGTTTAGTCCTCCTTCACTTTGAGTTTCTAGTTCCTCGATCTGATCGATGGAGATCTTCATTTAGTTTTCTCCGCGTAAATTTTCTCTAAGGTTCCCGCTTGTCCCTGAGTTAAATTGCGGTCTTCTCGGAGTCTCCTGTCTATTGACTCCATAAAACCCTCCTCCCACTCACTGAGATCATCCGAAGCCTCAAAGAGTATAGCCTCTACCCAGGACTTATAGGTTTGGATATCCAATGGTCGCCAGATAGAGGCCATACATTACTCCTTCCTAGTCTATCGTAGGCTCATCTTCCTCGTCATCATCAGGCTCACCCTCATTGTAGTCGTCCTCATCTTTTTTATCATCCTCAGACGACTCGTCAGCCTCGATTATTTCTGGATCTTTTGGTAGGTCTACTACGCTCATGAATTGAAACATATGATCCTCACTTTCGAGTTAGAGATTAGATTCAAAGTGGAGTTCATTTCATTTATACTTTCAGGTTAAAAAGAACCCCCAAGAAAAACCCTCTGAGCTACTTGGACCTTACGGAATTTCACCGTCTAGAAGATATTGCCTTCTAGTGGCCTCCGTGCTCATACTTGACTATCTATCAAAACCAGGCACACCAGACGTCGCTGACGAAAGAGCATTGACCTCAGCGAGATGAGACCAATTCTTCGGGAGAGGAGCCCAGTCCTCGACAGAATTTCGTGGAGGGTCATTGCCATCCCTACCACGATTGGTCGTCCACTTGGCATAGATATAGCGTCCCTTGTATTCGGCAAACTCGACATCAGCGATTGCCGCCTCGCTCATAGCTGGATTGAACGCCTTTGAGAACGAGACTGCGCCCTGTGGAAATTTCTCGGTGAACCAACACTTAGCCGGAACTCCAACGAACTCGGATTTGTTGTCTGCGTTCTCGATGTCAAGGACGATGTTCATTCCGTCCTTTTTCGCGTTGAGTTCCTCCGATACTTCCTTGATTAGAGTCGGATACCAGCCAGGTTTTACCAACTTGGCCCTCTTGAAATCATCTGGGGTGATTTGCATTCTTGGCATTGTCTTATTTCCTTTGTCCTTTGTTCGTTGACTTGTTTCGCTTACGTCCTGGAGAGTTTTAGGTTGGTTTTACATCATCTTTTCTTATTCCTCCTTCGAGATACTCTATTTCACTCATACTTTAACCTCCTGTTGTTTTATTTTTTCTTGAAGCTTAATCTCATACTGTTGTAAATGAAACTGCATGACGTCATAGAGAGGCTTATTGGTAATGTCCATAATTGCTGGAAGGGGAAGAGCTGTCTTACAAACAATCTCACCCGCGCTCACAGTTTGAACCTTGTATCCTACATCTATCCCAGCAGAACGAGGAGCGTCGGCCCAGAAATAATACATCTCATTGAAGTAGTTAGGAAGTAAGGAGACTGTCTTCCAACCATACGTTGCTAGAGACGAGCCCTTAATCATAGAAGCAAGAACCTCATTAGTGGAACCCCCTTGCTTTGTGGTCTTCGCAGAATAGACAGGATGAGCTGTGATGATGACATTGCATGGTAATATCTTAAGAATCTCCAGCATCTGTAACATGACCCCAGTCTCTCCCTTATACTCATCCCAGTCGGGAATCGGCAACCCACCTTTTGTTCTCTTGACGTCATTGGCATGTAACCCCATTTGATGTAGGACTGCGACTGCTGAGTATGATGTATAGCTATCGAATGCTATCCAATCATATGGACAACGGTCTTGCAAATCCTCGATCTTCTTACAGCCATCAGTAAAGCCTATGACATCCGAACGAACGTCACCATCTAGACCAATGGTCCAATATTCTATGTCTGTTCTCTTAGGATAGAAGAATCTAACTGGAGCAACACGACCATCCCAATCCAATATTAGTCCACTACCAGGGAACGAGGCAGCAGCTATAGTCTTTCCTGAACCATTTGCTCCGACAAATAGTCCCATGAAGCGACCACCTAGAATGATATTTGAAGTCATTGGGCTCATAGATATTTCTCTTTTATTTCGTCGATTAAACATACATCAACTAATCTACGATCAGATGCTTCTGTTAGATACCTTCCAATATTTCCAATCATGGTCCAAAAGAGTAAACGCATCATAAATTCTCCAGCAAGGAGTCTAAACTCCTAATGATTGGGTCATTTCTATGCTGACAAGAATCACACTTGGGTTTTACATAGCGCATCTTCTCTGGGGCCATCACGAAAACCGCGTTACATCTATTACAAATAGACTTACGGCCTCTAATCATCTCATTGTGGACGTAATGAGGACAGCCTGAGAGAAAGCAGCGCCAGATGATAGTCTTTTTCTTCCCCCACTTGACCTTTCTATACTTATGGACGTGATTATGTTTTTTGCTCATTTTTAGATGGTTTCCAGCCCCTAGATACAGCTATTTGTTTCAGTTTGACTATATACCTCTCGACCCAGGCGTCGTGTTCTGGTTCTTCCCCCACGTATGGGCATCTTTCTATGTCCTTAATGAGTATGTAGTTCATGTAGCTCGTATCTTCTTCTGGTGGTAGTGCTGGCATTCCCCACATCTCTCTAGCAGTATTTCTCCAATCCCCGTCTTTCATGTTTCAAGCTCCTCTTCCACCTCATCTCTAGAGTAGGGGTCCCAGGGTTGATCCTTGAAGAAGAATGCCTGAAGTTTATACTCCCTTATTTCTATTGGAACCTTGCAAACCATCTGGAAGATACAACCAGAGTATTTATCACAAGAAGTTCGATTCTTAGGTAGACTTATAACCTCATTGGACTCTAGCTTCCTATGCCACTCGACCGCTTCTTTGACCCTATTTACTGTATCCTTTATCCACTCATCTATTGCAAACTGACCAGAATCATGGACGAGCCTACGAAATTTTGACTTGTCTCTACCCTGATCATCAGGCTCATTGTCTTGAGCTTTAACTGTAGTCTGATAACCAATCTTGTCTACTATGACTGGAATTCCGAACGCCCACTCGTAGCCCTGAAACTGATTGGAAAGAATGTAGGGATAGGACCGTCTAGACTCTGTCTTCGTATCGACGACTGCTATGCCAATCTTTGGATCTCTCACACGCGCGTCGATTACACCCTCATAGATGATAATGAGACCATCGTAAATCTTATCGCGTTCTTCACCAACACCCTCAATTGGAGTGCTATCTTCGTAGAGAATCTTAGAGAATGGCTGTTCTAAATCGAGAATCTCCCAGCCATCATATTGCCAGCGGAGGACATACTCTTTGAATACTCTAATGTCATCTTCAAACTCTTCGACTGTGAGATGATAGGTATTTGCCGATGCTACCTTTCCCACGAGAATACACTCATTGACAAGATTACCATGATTCTCTTTGTCAGTATGGCCCGCTTTCTTACCCTCTCTATATCTCTTGAGCATGGTGTGCATGACTGAGCCACGCTCTAAAGCTAGGGCTTTCCTTAGAGGTCGCCAGTGTCCAATGTGTTCTAGTCTATATCTCTCCCAACATAAGTCCATAGAGTTTAGAACTTGGGAATCGATTTTGACAGTTAGTTTATCCGACATTTATATTCCTACTTATCCTTTTGATGAGTTCGTGGATTTTCGTGTTTGTCTGATCTATATACTCATGACTTAAATGCTCATATAGCTCACGCGCTGTATCTATGTCTATCTCGATATACTTAGCGCGTTCCTTAATCTCTAAATCTCGGCCTTTCTTATAGCCGAAATCATAACACTCAATGTATTTCTTCTTTCGAGCTAAGCCTTTTCTCCTTGACCCACTCTTCGAGGATTGTGAGGGTTTCTTCTTGGTTGATCGACGTCGCGGCGAAGACGATAAACGGCTTACCATATTTCACCATCATGAAAATGAAACCACAATCTTCAGGTATGACCCTTTGTATCCCATATCCTATACCTTGCAGGATTTTCTCGTAGTAAAATGGATCGTCCTTGTCTATCTTATTTATCGGTTCTTCAGCCATGAGTTTAATCCTTCGGTCTCATCTTCTTTCTCTAGCTCTAGTTTCTTACTGATACGACTAGCTACACGACGCCGATTAGTGTTATGAGAAGGAGAATCGGAGTAAATATAACCTTTATCATCGTCTCGCTCTACCCCGGCCTCTCTAGCCTTCTGAACCCACCAATCTCTTGGAATGGCTCGGACCTTATCATACAAAGCACAACAAATTATGCCTTCTATGCAAAGGTTCCAGTCTGTGTTTCCAACCTCACCTAATGCTCCCTCTCTAAATGGTCTGACGTATATCTTGTTGCGATCATTCTCGTGGCATTTATCACAACAAATTAGACCTATGCCTACCATTCTTGGCTTGGCATAGTCTGGGAGGAGCTGAGCCTCTAACTTCTCCTGCTCGATGAAATATTCAATAAAAGTCTTACACTCGACAAAAAGCGTGCTCATATCTCTCAGCTTAATTTGAGGATTGTGACTGCTCACCTTCTATCTTTCCTAGGATTAAAGTTAGAGCTCTTCGGTTTTCATAGCATGTAGCTTCTACACAATATTTCCAGTAGTGAGACTTGTGAGCGTCACTGTTAATCATGTTCGCTAGGACGTGATAAGCCTGAGACGTCTCATTATGCAGACTAACTAAATCGTGAAAGAGAGCTTCACATATCATTACTTGACCCTCCTTAACTTCTTCTCGGTCTCGTAATAACTCTCATGCTTTTTGATACCAAAGGCGTCAGCTAGGACGGTAGCTATAACCCAGCTCCTACTGACACCATAGCTTCTACCTAATCTCTCTACTTCTATCTTTATTTCATGTAGGACACAAGATGGAAGTGGGTCTCTACCGCCCTTGACTGGACTTTGCCTCCTGATTTTCGTCATTAGATACTCCTTATGAGCTTGGAGACTAATTGGACGAGGTCAGCCTGAGAAAGTCTGAGGAGAATGCTTTTATCCTCCCTCTTAGAGTATCTTCTAACGATGCGCTCAGCTCGATTCATCTTTTTCCCTTTCCTCTTCGTCCGCGCACCCTTAATGATAGCTAGTCTTAGCTTCTCCTTGTTCTTAGGATCTTGCACCCAGCGGTGATATTTCTTATCCAGTCCATACTTAGCCATGAGTTATAGACTCCAGATGAAAGTTAAAAAATGCAGTCGAGTCGGACTTCGTAGTCCGTGATGGGTAACGGAGACCAAGCCTTACGACTTAGTCAATCCGACCCGACCACCTTGTTGGGGATATCTATTCATCCCTCATCTTTATCTACCCTTCTTAAGACTATCGTTGGCCAGCCTGAGCTCTTTAGAGGATCATTCTGTCGAGCTTTGATTACATCTAACTTCTCTTGCTGTCCGATAGCATGACCTAGAAGGAGCTTAACCCCTGCTTCGATTCTAGCACAGTCTGCTCTCGTTGTAGCTATAACTTTACGAAGCTCGTCCATCATCTTATCGTTAAATACTTCCCAGGCAATTTTTTCAGCATCGTCATCATCTCTTGGAGATGGAGTAGTTGGAGATGGAGTAGAAGGAGAGTCAGTAGGAAGAGGCAGACCACTCCTGAGCCAGTCAAGTGGAAATACCTTAATGAAAAATTGGCCGGCCACATCTGGATAAGTTGGTGGAGAACTAGGATAGACCTGGACGCTTCTATCCGTCCCATTCTGCCAGTCCCATATATCCATACTGCGAGTGGTTTTGAGATACGCTATAGAATCCTTAGACTGAGGATGATGGGAGGACTGTGATTTGGTCCCCCATAGAGGTCCAAGCCGCGCACAAATGGTCTGAGCTATCTTATAAGTTAACTGACGCCTCTCAACATCACCACCGACTGCGAGCTTGTCATACTTTTCTCTCATCTCGACTATGATGTTGAAGGCTACTTGTGGTAGGTTCATTTTGATTATCCCCTCTCTCTCCATTAAAGTCGTATGAAGCTAGATATTCACTTTTCCAGTGATAGAAACAGAGAAACCTTGGTCTGCTACCACCCAATCTTATAGCACACCACGGACTCCCACATAGCACACATTTCTTATTTGCTGGTTTGACTAGCATCGGCTTGCTTCCTGCTCCGCCGACTTTCTCAAATGGTCTGCGAAGGGCTAGGATAGTCTTTCTCAAGGACCATCCTAGCTTGAGAGTCAGCCACTGTATTGTAACCTCATCGTAACCTTTAGCTTTCTAGTTTATTCCATCCTTCATCTTACGTCTCTCTATGAGGGACAGAGGATAGTTACACTAGATCGCTTCGAGATACGTGTCGAGTAGGCTAGCTCGACATTCAATAATTTTATTCATTTTCAAAATTATATCATCAATTTTCAATCTATTACCATAGACACGGTCTATGACGAGTCTACCCTTCTCGTCCAGGTGAACAAAACAACGACCCATGAAGTTCCCATGCTTGTCTGGTGTGTAGATGATTGCCCAATCCTGATCCAAGCATCGTCGATGTAATTGGTCATTCACAAGACCACCTCTCCGAAAACAACTAATAAAGTGACAGGTTTTACCATTGAACTCAGACGCGCGTAGGATGTCCTTAAAGCGACAGGAGAGCTTGAATTTGTAGGGTCCGACATCATACCAGCCCTCTAAGGCAAGTAGCTCTCTGCGACGCCTGACTAGACCTGTCTTATACATTAGAGCCGACTGATGATGGCATAGAGTAAGAGGGAGAAAACCGCTGCTGCTAGTAATTCCACATCATGACGATTGAATGGCCAGAGCCTCATGCTATCTTCCACTTCTTTAAGCCCTTAGTCTGGAGAACCTTAACTAACTCCATGATGAGAGACCCCTCGTCCCATTGGATCTCAACGCCGTCTAAAGTCTGAGACATGTTTCGACGCTTAGACTCTACGATATCCGTGAGAAAATCGTCTATGGTTCCAGCGGCGATTAAATAGTGAGCATTAATCTTATCTGCTGTTGATCCTGGTCTAGGAAAGCGACCCTCGGCTTGTTCCTCAGCGGAAGGATTCCATTGCCGTTCCATGATAAGACAATCGGAGCAAAATTGCAGGTTTAGTCCTTCTCCTGCGACCATTGTCGATGCTACCATGAGACGATTTTTGGGCTCCTTAAACTCCTCGACCATCGCTACACGTTGTTCCATGTTTAGGGCAGAGTGTAATTGTAAAGGAGGAGCAAATGCACCATCCTTGCAAAGCTGGTCTAACTTCTTCATGAGAATAGTGCCGGCCATCTGATGATGTAAGAAAACTACGAGTTTTCTTTCGCTTTCTAACAAAAACTCCTCTATAAACTCGAGAGCTGCGTTGACCTTCGCTATACCAGTGATATGACGCATCTTAGAGAGATAGCCAAGAATATCAGTCGGAAGCATAGGAGTTTCTGCCTCCATAGCTTCCTGGAACTCTTGGACTATCTTAATATATGCGTCTAGCTCACCACCTTCGATCTCAGCGAGTCTGAATTGCCTAAAGACCTTCGGTAAGTCAGGAAGAACATCTTCTCGTTTATATCGAATGATAAAATCTTTGGTTAACTCTTTGAAACGTGTAGGATTCCTCAATCCCATGATTTTACCAGACATGGGATTAATCTCACAGTGTTGGACCTGAAATGTAGATTGATGAGGAAATAGCTCAGGTCGAGTCAAATTGAGAGTTACAAAGAACTCGCCAGCGTGCTTCTCTATGTTCGTCCCCGACATGCAGATGACGCGAGCCTTGCTTCCATTGTTAGCAGATGATACAATTTTACGGAGAGCCTGAGTTCTTGATGCTCCTGGATTTTTAATCTTCTGAGACTCGTCAACGATAATACACTTGAACCGCGCGCAGATATCGTCGGTCCAGATGATTGGTCTGTCTTTTTTCGGAGCTTTGCGGCCAGACATCTCAGCCTTCATCACATCCCAATCACTGACTACTTTCACGTCGGGACGCAGTAATCTTAAAGTGTCAACACTGACAATCACTACGTCAAAATAGTCGAAATAGGGAATTTCCTTAGACGATGTTATAACCTGAGCACCCATACCAGCCCATCTGATTAGCTCAGCAAACCATTGTGAGCGTAGACCGCTCTTCACTACAATCAGAGCAGGTAGTAAATCCTTGTTTCTTTTTAGTAAAGCACAGGCTATGACCGTCTTACCTAGTCCTTGCTCGTGCAGGACCATCCCATTACAGTCAGCATCTTCCATGAACGTGATAGTCTCTTTTTGGAAAGGGAATAGGCTACGACCATCACTTGAGACTATGTCTATCTTGTCTGGAGCAAGTGCAGCATGAATGAGAGTATGACCACATTCGAGACTGACCCAGATTTCATTGTCAAAGGTCTCGCGAGATTGCTCGACTGCGAGCTTTCCGCAGAACTCGCATTTCGTCTGGAGGATTGTCTTAGGCACGAGTATCCTCCTGGCTCGGGTGGATGTGAACTCTAATCTGACTGGTCGCATTAAAGGCTTGCTCTAGTTCGAGCAGCCTCTCAACGACTAGTGTATTCCATTCCTTCTCGGATATAGAATGAGACGTGAAGAATTCGAGCCTGAAGATTTTCGTCCTTTTTGGATTTATCTCACACATTATTCAGCTCCTAGTAAGACTCCTGGAAAATGCTCGCTAAGCGAACAATTTTTCCACATATGCCAGTGTAGTCGAGTCTAGAAGTTCCATCGTTCTAAGCTTGTCGAGAATCATGTCCTTTGACGCGCTGAGAGATATGAGTGTATCAATAGCTTTTCTCTGTTTTGCGTTTAGTCCCGTGGCCTGTGTGACCGTTGATTTGGCTGACTTAGCAGATGCCTTGCGGGACGACTTAATCTTAAACTTGCTGTCTAGCTCTAACAGCTCTGCGCGTCTCTCGGCTGTCTCAGCTTGCAATAGGTCGAATAAACGTGTTCGGTGTCCCTGTTGCATCATCCGTATCAGAGGGACTACTCTATCCAGACTGTGATAGTGTGTGATTATTTGCTCTGGTAAGGCTGTAAGAACGTCGAAGCGTGTAGTGAAGACCTTCTTCAGGACTTCCTCCACTAATATCTCGACCGTCTTTTCGGGATGGTCATAAGTCATTTGCATGACTTTGATAGATTCCGGGTCTATTTCTGCTGGTTTGGTTTTTTCTGTGAGGTATTTATGTCCTTCGACTCCACGTATTACTAGTTCAGTTTGCCTTTCGTCCACATTTTGAGCAGACGGCAATCCGTGTTGAGATACGATTTCGGGAGTCTGAGATTCTACTACGCACGACGACCTGTCCTCCACATCTTCGGCACGCGGCGTGCTTTGTAGGAGAGAAAAGCTCTCGCTCGTCTCTACTGGAATCTCGTCTACTGGAATCTCGACAATCTCGACCTCGTTCATTTCTGAAACTGGCCTGGATATGCATTCTTCCACCTTCTTAGAGAGATAAGACTCAAAGTCCATCTCCGGGTCAGACGAGCTATCGTCTCGTCTTAGGAATCCGTCATGTTCCATATGCTCCTCCCATCCTATATCTACGGTTTGTTATTGACTAGTGATACCAGCTTTCAGCCGCTCCGGACCGGCCTTATGTGCGGAAAGGGCACCACCCTGATCAAGTGTAACATGGGTGTCAAGCACTACATATAGGGGCGAAAGGAAAGCGAATACTACATGTAGTAGTTTTGCGAAAAACGTAAAACTTAAATTCTATCAGGTTTCCTACAACTCCCTACCCCTTTTCCTACAGGATTCTAGCAGAAATTTCTACAGTTAAACCCTTTAAAACCATAGGCTTCGCAGATCAGGGTAAGGGTAGGTCCCCCCCTCTCCCCCCTGACCCTACCTGCCTAGAACCTGCGAGCTCTGTCTTGTATCTGTATTATATATATATATATATAAGACTAAAGACCTAAGAGCCGGAGTGTGGCTAAAAAGCTACAGGGGAGAGGGGGGTCCACCTACCTACCCGATCCGGGTAAGCTGCTGATCTGGTTTGGTTTAGCTTGGAAAAAACTGTAAGAAACCTGATGGGGAATTGTAAGAAAAGGGATAGGGAGTTGTAAAAAACCTGCTTTTGGAAAGTCGAAAATCTAATTATTCGCCGGTATAGGTATTGCGCTATTAGTCGGATCTTGGCATACTTATATGTTCGCTTCGGATTATGTTAACCAAATTCGCTAAACTTTCGCCTTAGTCTTATGTATTTATTATAGTCTAAGTTGGCTGCCCTCCTTTCTCTATCTAAGACCTAATTAAATGTTCGCCCGAACCGATTAGAACAATTTCGGCGGATCGGTTCATAGCGAAGTGGCCTGCCTGGCTAGATCGCTGCACCCTGGGGGATCGTAGTGCGAGCCTGGGGGATCGTAGGTAACCATACTATATACAGCGCGCGCCGGGTAGGGGGGCGATCAAAAAGCAAAACTAGACGTACAGGTGGAAATATATTTTATCATTCGCTTTTTATTCGCTTGTATTAGTCCGAAAGAAGCGTATAATAGGCATGTAGGGTAATTCAATCCTACACAGAAAGGACATGTAGTATGGCAGCAGAAACAGCAGCGGCGGTTGTGGAGGGAAGGGCACTGGTGAATCTTCTCGACAAGCTAACGCCCGAACACGCGGACGCGATCCGCAAGGCGGTAGCCGAGAAGCACATCGCGGCAGTTCAGAGCAAGGTCACGATTCGGGCGAAGAGTTCACCTACGAAAAAGGATGAATCACAGCCCTACATCGCATACTTCGCAAACGACGCGCGCGGTATGTCGGTCTTGTGCGGGGGCAAGATCGAACCTGCGATGGTGAAACCGGAAGAGGGTAAGGACGAGCGCACAGGAGCGCAAAGGGCGCCGGGCGCTTGTGACTACTTCAACTACGGTTTCGACCTGGACGTGAGGCAGCCGATCCGGATTATGCTGGAGGATTCGCTGGCCGGTCCCGAGAGGGCAATCGAGAAGGTGGTCAAGTCTCTCGTGGACGGTGGGCTGTTCGGCGAGAAGGACGCCCGCGAATTTGTGGTCTCACAGCGCACGGCAAGAGGATTGCCGGTCTAGGCAGTTCGCTTCACTTGTGCGTGGGAGGGTTTGTAGCCTTCCCACGCACTCTTTAGATGGGAGGAAGGAAATGAATTACGTTCACGTTTATTTTTATTGCCCGCTGTTGATCTACGCCATTCCGGCTTCACAAATGGAAAGATTGATTCGCGCGCGGTTTGTGAAATGGGAGGAGAGCTGCCATGAATGGCGGAGTATGACGAGTGAGTATAGCCTGCTACAGGTGCCTGGTGTATTTGTGGTGAGGAAGGATATTAAGTAGGAACCGGGCGACGACGTAAAATAGGGTAAGGGACTGCAAACCTTACCCTATTTTTATGTCTCTTAGATCAGATACGCGCGCGTTTTGCACAGCCTAAATGAGGCAAAAGAGCTAGTTTTCAACAGGCCCGTAATCGCGCTAGGCTGCCCAGGCCGCCGCGGCACCTCGATCCGGATACCCACCTATTACCTGCCCCCTCTGATCGTTGAACCTAGAACCCGCTTCGCTATGTCTATGCCATCACTTACGGGCATGTATAGTCATATGCCCTAAAGACTAAGACATATCAATAGCTACGCTTGTATGACGTCCAGGTGAGCTAATCATCCTACTCCACAGACGAGCAACCCCCCATCTGCCAATGAATGGGTCCCATATGCCCCACAGGGGGGAAAGGTTCATCTCACGCGAAATTGGACCCTGTATCGATGGACCCTTACTTTTAGACATTGATTAGATAGACATTGATTAGAATAAGTCTAGGTTTTGTTCAGCTAAATCATCGCTCAGCGAACAATTAAATGCTAATGTTTTACCCACTTGACACGTATGCTATGCTTGATCAGTAGGGCTTCGCCCTCCTTCCTCCTATCTCAATCTAGACTCTAGTTACTGTTTTATCTGGAGAAATTAAATGTTTATCTCATCGGATCATTTTTTGTTTAGATAGGTGTGAGGTGTAGAATGTTTATCTCATCGGATCAAGCGAGAGCAAGACTAGGCTCCAGGCGTAATGTCTTTTCGGATGGGCATGATCGAGGAGGTGATCGAACCTACGTCATCGAACCTGAGGTGATCGAGGATGCGATCGAGGATGTGATCAAACCGGACCCTCTCATAGACCTATCAAAGCTAGACGAGCTTATCAATCGTGATCCTTTACGATCCAAGCAACCATATAGAGGAAGGACAGAAGCACAAGTAGCAATAGGTGAGACGGCTTTAGTAGTAGGTCAGTCCCAAGCCGGTCGCTTGTTTGGTCTATCTAACGAACAGTCTCTAGCCTACGAGCGCGCGCTTTCCTCTACAGCAGACATCACTAATCATACCCCACCTAATCCTTCCCGCAAGAAACAAATCGACGAGTTCAGAGAAGTTCTTGCAGCAAAAGCGGCTGAGCGTTTAGGGGATACTCTAGAGCTTCTTGATACTCCTAAGCTAAAAGCCGTCAAGCGTGCGACGAATCTTTCTCGCATTGCAAAGGACATGGCGACGATCGTCGAAAAGGTCTCTCCAAAGGAAACAGTAGACCAAGGTGGTGTTCATTTCCATATATATAAGCCAGAGATTAGTGTCGAGCAAAATTATAAGGTCGTTACTGTCGGTTCCAAGGTTTGACTCTAATGGCTAAGGTTTGACTCTAATGGCTGAACCTCAAGAGAATTATTCTCTCCTATCACAAGTTGTTAACACTCGACTAACTGGCGCTATAAGAAAATTGAAGGATTCCTTCGGTTTCATTGCTGGTGATGATGGTAGAGATTATTTCTTCCATTGGTCAACTATGGAGAGGACTGGTAAAAACTTTCGAGAGCTCGTTATTCAGGAAAGAGTTTCATTTCTACTCGCTGAATCAGATCGTGGTCCGCGCGCGGTTCAAGTGAGGGTGATTGATTAGATGCTTACTATCCCTCACTCTAAGATAACAGGAGAGAAAGGAACATGGTGGCGATTCGGAGAATCTGTAGTTCTCTCCTGTCCAAAGTGTGGGATTAGTTTTAGATTGAATCATACTATAACAGAAGATGGAATAGTAACACCTTCTGTCGTATGTCCTATAAGCTCGTGTAAGTTTCACGATTACATCAAACTAGGAGAATTTTCCTAATGGCTTGGTGGAAACCTTTGGTTAACATAGGAGTTTCATTCCTCTCTAACTGGTGGACTAAGAGGCAGAAGAAAAACGCGGAGAAGGTAAATGCCGAAAGCTCTCGAGAGAAAGCTGAGAAGGAGAGCAAAGAAGAAAGGTCTCAAGGGTAAGCAGAAAGACGCCTATATCTACGGCTCTCTCAGAGCGACCGGTTGGATTCCATCTACTCAGAGAAAAGGATAGGAGTAAAAATGCTAGGCATGAGAAAAGGTTTTGGAAATACTGGCATTGTGAAAAGGCTCCCGACCAGAGGAGAAAAGAGTCCCCTGGGGAAGTCCCCAGAAGGTCTATCATCCCTACGCGCGCCCGGGGGGTTTTCAAAAGGACCAGATAGTCTGGGGGATAGGCTCAAAAAGCGCCGAGTGACTGGTCGTGGTATCCTTGGCTTTGGGAAGAAAATGCTTGCTCCATCTGACTAACGACTTACACCGGATTAGAACGGGATAAATGCCAGTCGTAGAGTCTAGAAACGAGATAGGTAGATATGATAAAATCTGGAAGCCTCATGCAAAGCAGGTTGAGTTCATCCAGATTCCATTTTCTGTCTTCGAGGCCCTGTATGGAGGAGCGGTCGGAGGTGGCAAGTCTGAGCTCCTCTACATGCTACCAATCGTATATGGTTTCCACAAGGTTCCACATTTCCATGGGGTTCTTTTTAGGGAGACTTATCCCCAGCTCGAAGCTTCTCTCATACTCAGAGCTGTTCCGATCTACAACGCTATCGGTGGTCGCTATGACGCTCAGAAGCATACATTTACCTTCGATGGCTCGGGGGCAATCATCCGATTTAGTTACTTAGAAAACGACAAAGACGCGCGCGATCATGATACAAACGAATATCAATACGTCGGATTTGACGAGCTTACGGCTATTCCAGGGACTTCGCTCTTCAATAGGTATATCTATCTCAGTTCTAGGGTTCGTAGTGTTATTCCTGATGTTCCTCCTATTATCAGGTCTGCTACGAATCCTGGTAATGTTGGACATCTTTGGGTTAGAAAGAGATTTATAGAGCCTGCACCGAATGGTGGAGTTCTCATACATGATTTAGATAGCGATACAAAGCGGATTTTCATTAAGGCGCTTTTAATAGATAATCCATATCTTCTCAAGAAAGATCCAGGCTACCTCAAGAGACTCAGACTTCTACCGCTAGCTGAGCAGAGAGCAAAGATTTATGGAGACTGGTGGGTATTTAGTGGGCAGGTCTTTACTGAATGGAGAGACCCCTTCTTTGGGTCCAAGTTTCCTGACGAGCCTGACAACGCTTGTCACGTCATTGCAGACTATACTCCTCCTATCTGGATGCCCAGAATCCTCGGATGCGATTGGGGATATTATCCTGGACAGGCTTGGGTTGGATGGGCTGCTGCAACTTCCGATAGGCGAGCCATTCTTTATCGTGAACGTGTTTGGTCTAGAACAAATATCTCAGTCTGGGGAGCCGATGTTGCCAGGATTACTGAACCTGAGCGAGAGTCAGTCGTCTCGTGTAAGTTAGATCCAAGTGCGTGGGGGAAGCGCGGTGAGGAAAAAACCCTTGCCGAGCAAATTATCGATGCAACCGGATTACCGTGGGAGAAAGCTGACAATGATAGACTGGGTGGGAAAGCCCTCCTACACGAGTTTCTCCGATGGTCGCCCAAGCCCACATCTTTTACTCCGGCCGAAGGCTATGACGATCAACTTGGTCTTAAGATCCTCAGAAATAATGGCCCCAAAGCCTATAGGGAATATATCGAGTTATTCGAGCCCGAGCCTGATGAGAAAAACCTCCCAAAGCTACTTTGCACTGAGTCCTGTGAGGAATTCCGTAAGGTCATTCCAGCTTGTGTTTATGCAGAGACAGACAACTCAAAGAAAGCTGAGGACGTTGCCGAGTTCATTGGCGATGACGCTTATGATGGCGCTCGCTACCTTCTGAAAGCTATCGATGAATACTTTAATCTCTCTTCGGGCTTGGCTAAGAAATATGGTAAGCTGGGTGAAATCGTTCAGAATTTTGAGAGGACTCAAGATTGGAATATCTACCACAGACAAATGGCCGCCTACGACAAAGAGTTTCGACGTAACACTACCTCAGTCCAGCGACATAAGGGGAGATTCTCGGGTCGACTACGTTTTAGACCTCAGTAAGAAACAGCTGATTTTTGAGGTTTATCGTCTTAGGGCGGAGATTGAGAAATTTCGAGCCTTGAAAGAGCTTAGTGATCAAGGATTGCAAGATGCGCTCGGAGCATATCAGAGATTATCGGAGAGGAACGAGGAGAGGCTTGATAAATATTTGGAGCATCAAGCAGTCATTCTCGATCAAAAGCTAGGGCTCAATCAGACTAATCCTAGCATGCACTCCGAGATGAAGTCTATACAGATAAGAAAACCCTGGAATCAGGTCGCAGCAAAATTTGAGGCCGATAAGCGTCAGGAATATTGGAAGCAGAGGAATAAGCAGACAGAGGAACTAGATAAAAAAGTCATCCAGCCAGAAAAGAAATGACCTATACTCGACTAATGGTTGAACCTGGTGATATTTTACTCTATAGAAGCGAGGGATTTATTCCTTGGTTAATCAGAGTGAAAACTTGGTCAGATATAAGCCACGTAGAGACTTATATTGGCGCCGACCAATCTTTTTCTGCTCGAAATGAAGGCGTAGGTATTTTTCCGTTCAGACTCGATGGACTCAAGTTTGTTCTCAGGCCGAAACTAAAATACGATCCGTTTACCGCCGGTCTTTGGCGGAAAAAGGTAGTCGGTCAAAAATATGACTGGCTAGGTTTTCTAGTTTTTTATCTAGCAGCAAAGCAGGGAGCTAGAGACCGCATGTTTTGCTCTGAGGCTTGCACTAGAGACGCACGCGCGGGTGGAATTGAACCATTTCAGTCTGATTATGACGCTGACAGAGTAGCTCCCGTTCATTTTTTGACATCTAGTTCTTACTATAAGATTTAGGTGGGTTCGTAAAAATGCCTGATCTACTTACTCCAGAACTAATCACTCCACTCAGTCAGGAAACAACTGATGTGGACGTGATTGATGGGAAGATAGAGAAGCCTCAACTTCTACATGAGACAGAAGAAGCTAAGATTTTGCTCACAATCGTCCAAGATTACGACAGAGAGGAAGAATTTGCTCGATTAAATCTAGTAAGAAAATGTAGGAAGCAACTTCACTACTGGAATAATTATCAATATCTAGCTTGGGATGAAATAGCTCACGATTGGATGACACCAGATGAAGTTGTAGAGCAAGATCCACAGGCAGATATTGATCCGGCTCTCTACGCTAAAGTAATTAACGTCTACAAAGCTCATGGTGAGATCCTCATCGGTGCTTTAACAAGTGGTTTACCAGTCGTCCGCTTCATGCCGAAGGACGCCGATGACCAAGAAGATATAACGTCTGCCAAAGCTCACAGTAAGTTAGCGGAGTTAGTCCAAAAGCAAAATCACGCCAAATTGCTTCTGATGAAGTCTCTTTTCATCCTCTATAATCAATCCTTCGTTGCGGCCTATAATGAGAATAAAGCTGATTATCGCTTCGGCTCGATCAAAGTTCCAGATTATGTTGAGACGGAGATAACAAATCGGGATTCTTACTGTCCGTCCTGTGGAGATAGGATTGGTTTCGACCGATTTAGTCCTGAATCTCCCCAGACTCCACCAATGGAGCAAAATTGTCCTGCTTGTGGAAACATGGTCATGCCTGAGACAGAAGATGTTCCGGGAATGATGCAGCAGCAGGTTGGATCTCATACTGAGCCTAAGAATAGAGAGTGTATTGAGGTCTATGGACCAATTAACGTAAAGGTTCCAATCTGGGCGCGTGACCAGTTTAGTATTCCATATCTGATTCTTGAGACAGAGGAGCACGTTGCCCTCATAAAAGAGATTTATACTGAGATTGCCGACAAGATCCAAGCTACAGCCTATCCCGACGTTTATGATAAGGAAGCTAGAATCCCAACCCATTATCGGTCAGACTTTCCAAAAAATCTCTGCACGGTTCAGCGAGTTTGGTTACGTCCCTGGGCTTTTAATCTCTATACTAGGGATGTAGAGAAAATTGCTGCACTTAAGGCTAAATATCCTGAAGGCTGTTATGTAGTCATCATAAACCAGGATCTTGTAGCAGAGATAGTTAGAGACAAAATTGATGATCATTGGACGATAAGCGAGCATCCTCTCAGTGAAGTCCTTCATAATGAGCCAATCGGTGCGCCGATGGTTCCTTTGCAGGATATTACTAATGAGCTAGCTAACTTGACATTGGAGACGATCGAATTTGGGATTCCAGAAATTTTTGCAGATGGACGAGTTATCGATTTTGAAGCATACCAGAGAAATGAAGCCCGTCCTGGTCAAGTCTCCCAAGCAACAGCTCCTGCTGGTATGAATCTTTCATCAGGTTTCCATGAAATTAAGGCCTCTACACTATCTCGAGAGGTCGAGCAATTCGCTAATAGGATTTCGGAGGTAGCTCAGTTCGTGATGGGAAGTTATCCATCTATATATGGTGGGACATTAGAGGGAGGTTCAAGGACCGCCAAAGAATATGAGATGAGCAAGGCTTCAGCGCTCCAGAGATTATCAACGACCTGGACTATTCTCCAAGAATGGTGGGTCAAGGTTGTAGCCAAGAGCGTGAAATCGTTCGTCAAAAACATGAGGGAGGATGAAAGGTCTGTTCAATCTAAGGGCTCTAATTTCGTGAACGTCTGGATTCGTAAGTCTGAACTGACTGGTGAAGTTGGTGATATTGAGCCAGAGATTACAGAAACCTTCCCAATCTCTTGGACTCAAAAGCGTGATGTTATCCTTAATTTGATCCAGATGGATAATGAGGATATTGCTGCTGTTATTCGTCATCCAGAGAATGCTGGTCTGGTTGCTTCTATCATAGGAGTGCCAGAACTTTATATCCCTGGTGATGATGATAGAAATAAGCAGCTTTATGAGATTGCTCGTCTCGTTAGAGAGGAGCCCATGATATCTCCTCCAATGGGTCCAGCTATGCCTGAAGCTCATCCAATGAGCACAGTCCCCGTAGACTCAGACATAGATAATCATTCAGTCGAGGCTGAAGTTTGCCGTGCGTGGCTCAAGTCTGAGGTTGGGCTCGACGCTAAGGAGAACAACCCAGGTGGCTATGCTAATGTCCTCGCTCATCTTAAAGAGCACTTGATGTTTGAAGCTCAGGAGCAGATGGCCCGGATGGAGGTCGAGGGAACAACTGGAGAGGAGGAAATGACGGAAGAAGGAGTAGCAACTTAATCTATCAATCTAAACACTAAATCTGTATGCTGAACAGACGCGCTCGAAAAAGGCTTGCAAAGGCCGAGGTGATTAAAATGGGAGAAAAGTTACTAGGTCAGGTTTTAAGCTTGAATGACAGAGAAGCAAATGAGTCGAGCGAGGAAATTGTTGGTCTTGGTGTTCATCGTGAGATGCTCGTCAATCAAGTCTTAGGAAAATACTACGCTCTTGCTCGAAAGGGTAAAGTATTTATCCATAGCACAGTCGTTGCTGGCGTCGCATTTCCGATCAGCACATCAACAGCTCCAGTTTTTGGGGTCTGGAATAAGGCTGATAGTGGCCGTCTATTAGTTCCTCTTGCTTGGATGGGTCAATATGTCTCTGGGACGGCCATTCAGACCGGAGTGGGACTAAGTCATGTTGGTAATACAGGTTCTGGTGTCGCAACCGCCGCTCCTCTCAGTGCAATCACAGAGGTTGTTCCTATCAATGCTTTCCTTGGAAATGGAAACGTCGCAAAATGTCCAGGTTTCTCTACTGTAACTTTGACCACAGCGGGAACTTGGAGATATGCTCTTGGAATGAATACGTTTACTGGAGCAGCGACAGTTCCAATTGGAATCTCGAATATCAGTCGCCATGATTTCGATGGCGCTTTGCTTATCCCTCCTGGAAATCTCATTCACGTAGTCGGAAACGCTGCATCTGGTGCTCTCTATGGTCAGACTCTCATCGTTGCAGAGCTTCCCTACTAGTTAGAAATGCCATAAGGAGTAAATCATGTCTCTTCATCATCTACTTAATCTTGCACTTTCTCCTCCTCTCTATTTTGATAAGCCAGATGATTCTGGAGGAGGAGATAAATCTGAACTAGAGCAGGATCTCTCTGATCTTGGTGATGAAGGGGCTTCTCCTGATGATGAGGGCGGAGAGGACGATGAGGGTGGAGAAGGTGATGAGGGTAAGGGAGACAAGTCTGAGGGGGAGGAAGAAGACGAGGGGGAAGGTGAAGGTGAGGGCGAAAAAGAAGAAAAAGAAGAAAAAGAAGAAGAAGGAGACGAGAAAAAAGAAAAGAAAGAAGAAGAGATAGAGACTGACGAGCAGGGTCGGCCGACTGTAAAAGCTTTGAAGGCAGTCTATCCTGATATTTTCAAAAAGTTCCCTGCTCTCCGTCAAGCTTTCTTTGAGCATCCAAAGTTTCTCGAGGTCTTCGCTGATCCAGAATCTGCTCAGATAGCAGCAGACAAGGCAAGAGAGTATGATCAGCTTGAGGGGTCTATAGTTGGTAATGGTGATCCTAGCCTCTTAGTTAATACTCTCGGGGAGAATAATCCTAAAGCTTTATCTAAGCTGGTTGAAAACTTTGGAGAGTCGGTTAGGAAATACGACAGTGACCTTTACGTAAAGCTCTCAACTCCTATCATCGAGGAGCTCATCTATCACGCCGCCGCCCACGCTCAGAAGATTGGGGCAAGCAAGGATCAGCCTGGGAGAAATCTCCTTTTAGCTGCGAAACACATCGCTAATTTCGCCTTCGCTAATGGTGGGGATATTCCTGACATCTCTAAGCGCGTGCCAGATAGAGAAAAAGAACCATCCGAAGCTGAGAAGTTGCTTCACGAGGAGCGTGAGGCTTATCGCTACGAAAAGTATTCTGGAGCTATAACTGAAGTCGAGGATAAAATAACGACCGAACTTAACAATATCGTTGGAAATAAACTTGATGCTCTAACATCATTTGAGAGGAAAGCGGTCATCAAGGACGTTCGTCGTGAGATTGATCAGGCTCTACTGGCTGATAAAGCCTTTCAGAGAACTCTTGGTAGTTTGTGGAAACAGGCAGGTGAGTCGGGCTATAGCGATGCTTCCAAGACCAGAATCCGGCGTGCATGGTTGGAGCGCGCACGAAGTATCGCGCCAGGTATTCGTAATCGACTCCGTCAGGAGGCTCTTGACGCAAGGACTCCAGGCAAGAGCAGCTCAGATGAAGGGGAGGGCAAGAAGCGACAGTTTCCAAGTCAAGGTGGACGTGGTCCAAGTAAGGCGCATGGGGTGGTCGACCCTAAAAAAATCGATTGGCGCAAGACCTCGGACATGGACATCATCAACTCGTAGACTGTTGGAGTTGGCCCTTATGGGAGTTGGAATTAAAGGTAGTCGTGGGATTAAAGGCTTGAGTCTAGAAGAAAGACTTGAGAGAAATCGTGCGATTACTGAATTCGGCTGTTGGGAGTGGACCCTAGCTAAGGACGCTCTTGGCTATGGCTTAATCCATCTTAGTCGGGAAGCAGGAACTAAGAGAGTTCATATTGTAGCATTTGAGCTTTATAATAGTGTAAAGCCAAGAAATTGTGTGTTACATAAATTGGAGTGTTCCAATAAGTCCTGCTTTAATCCAGCTCATCTCTATGATGGAACTAAACGCGACAACTATGAAGATGCTGTCGCGGCTGGAACACACGTAAATGTGAGGAGACCTGATGGCTCAAACTGAAAGTCAGGTCGTTGCCGCGGAACTTGAGAGGGTTGCACCCAAAGTTCCTCTACTTTTCGAGAGGGATGCCATGTTCTATGCGAACGTGGAGAAGCGTCCAGTCGAAAAGGTCTCCTCAAGGGACATGAGAGTCCCTCTTGAGATTCGTCCTGGTGGGTTGTTTGGTTATTACGACACCGCTGGAGGCGACCTTGGACGAGGAGAAGGCCCGACCTTCGAGAAAGCGACTATTACCACGGTTAACTTCAAGTATGCCGTGGAGTGGCACAAGAAAACTCAATGGTCAACTGATGATGCTCGTAAATCGGTTGTCAACTCAGTTAAGCACCTTCTCGCCAATGCGATGAAGGAGTTTCGTCGGATGGTAGATGCAAATCTGATGACTGCTGGTGATGGGGTCGTTGGAGTAGTATCTGCGATCAGTGGAACTACGTTGACTCTTGGCACAGATGGATTTGGCACTCGCCTGATTCGTCATGGTCAGAAGATCAATATCTATAACTCGACTCTAGCAACGGACAGAACGACAGGCGATGAGCGAAAGATCACTACTGTCGATCCCGAAGCAAAGACTATCATCTATGAGGGCGCAGCAGTAGCGGGCGTTGTCGTAGGTGATAAGATAGTCGCTTCTGGTCTATCTGGAGCGAATCCTGTTGGCATCCTTGGTGTTCCATACCATCACTCCAATGCTTCAACGGGGACATGGCTTGGTCTGGATCGCGCAACGTATCCTGAGATTCGAGCGAATCGCATCAATGCTTCTGGCGCTCTTGCCCTTCCTCATGCCCGACGCGCGCTAAACAAGATTGGTGAGCGTTTGGGACAGGAAAATGGCATGAAGCTGAAAGCCTGGCTACATCCTTGTCAAGCTCAGTCATATGAGGAACTCGGTCAGCTCGTAACCCAGATCAACAAGACGGCGAGTGCGAAGGAGAATCTCGACCTTTACTTCGACGTTCAGCAGATCGCGGGCGTCCCAGCTCGTAAGCATTTCAACTGGGACAAGAAGCGAATCGACTTCGTGGTTGATGAGGTCTGGGGTCGTGCTGAGATGAAGCCGGCGGGATTTTACGAAGAGGAAGGCAGGCGCCTGTTCGAGGTGCGTGGTCCTTCTGGAGGTGTTGCAGCAGCGACATTGTTCTATCTTGTTGCGAGCTTCAATACTTTCGTCAACCAGCCACCTGGATTGTCTTACATTGACAATCTCGATGTCCCAACTGGCTACTAAAGCAGTCTAGGATAAGGAGAATAAAAATGTCAAGTCCAACTCCAGAACGCTGGACGCAGGGAGATGAGCACAACCAAGTAGTTGGAGCAGCTCTAGCATCGGCGGACACTATTGCTCCGACTCACTCATATCACCGTATCACAGGAACTACGGGGATTGAGACGATTACTCCACCTTGGGTTGGTTTTTCTGGTCCACTCTATCTCGTTTTTGCTGATGCTGTAACTTTCGGAGTAACTGGAAATGTCGCGTTCGCCTTTACGTCAGCAGCGGACGAGATGGCTGTGCTGTTCTACAATGCTCAGACGGGCAAGTGGAATGGTGGGATTCTCAAGAATACTTAATCTTATAGGAGAGGGGGAGAAATCTTCCTCTCCTCTCTTTTATGATTACGGATAAAATATTAATCGAGTCAATAAATGAGACGTTGCTCCAAAACTTTAGGGTTTTGGATGGACGCCCGATTTATCGACTCGTTTGGTCTGATAGCCAGCTAGAGAAGCGAGTTGGTGACTTTACTGACTGGTATGGGCATATTCTAATCCGCCAAGAACATAAAGCTCTTCGGGAGGTCAAAAAGTATTGGTATTTCGAGAAACCTTGTTGGGTCTTAGAGAAGCTAGTTTTCGTGAATGGAGTTCAAGCTCTCAAAGAGATTACACTTGAGCTAGTGGAAGCTAGAAATGGAAGCTATGAGCCAGTCTACGTTTTCAGAGATAGTGAAGGAAATCCGCTCCAAGTTAATTGGAGAGTAGTAGAAATCATTATATCGGTTCTTCATAATCCAGTCAAAAAACTCCCAAGCGATTTTGAAGCCGATAGATTGATGGAGGAGCAGGACGAGCAAAAATATTTCTTCAATAAGATCAGCGAGGATGAAAGATCAGAGCTATTCGTATGGGATAATTCAGTTTTTGTATCGACCAAGCAAAAACAATTTAGGCAAGAGTATAAAGAAAAGCTGGACCTCGTAGAAGGAGTGCAAAATGCCAGAGTTCTCTGAAGTTAAGGACATTTCCACCGTAATCTCAATCTTACCAGTAGGCATCTGTGAGAAAAAACCTGGTCTAATCCCGGGAGAATACGTTATTCCTCCTGTGAAAGACCCAAGCAAGAATTGCAATACTCTTGTAGTCATGCGCGCGCGTTTTCCTGTTTACATTGACGAGAATCGACCTGCCCTTGTCGTTCCAGAGCCATCGGATAGAGTTTGTGCTTCTATCTGTAGAGATTTTGCGATTGGAATCATGGGCTACGAGCCAGGGCGAGCCGAGCCTGGTCTAACGTGGGTCCAGGGAGAATATGGTCCATCCGTTGTGGAAAAGATGATGGCTCCACAGATGGCTACTCTGCGTGAGCGTCAAAATGAATGGTTCAAAAATCTAGTCGTTATAGCTGATGACGATTGGTCTAAGCTCCACATGAGACGAGCGATCTCAGGTTTACAAAGGGTCGCATGTAGATGTCTTGGATTAGAACGAGAATGGAATATCGACATCGAAATAGAAAAGCAAGTCGACATCGATATGACCCCATGCAAGTTCTGCCGCGCTCCAGTTCATCATGAGGCTATCGTTTGTATGCACTGTCAAGGTATTTTGAATATGACTAGATACAAGACTGAGTTCATATCTGCTCAGACCCTTGTTGGTCAAGCTAAGTCGCCACAAGTAAAAGATTCGCTTAGCGAACAATTCGGGCGGTGAGCATAAGACTTTTTGAGCGTAAGAGCAGATAGAAAAAATGGCTGTCACTTTCGCGACTCCACTATCCGAAGCAAGGGCTCTTCTAAACGATGTAACGGGGGCTATCTATCAAGATGCTCCTATGATTACACTTGGTAATAAGGTTTACAAGGAGCTTCAAACTAAGCTATCTGCGAATGGGATATCGACGAATAAAGAATTATCAACAGTTATCGATGTTCCAGCTCTTACCCTAAAGCTATCAGATGGAGCACTTCTTCCAACTGATCTCCTTTATCCCATTCATTTGGAGGAGAGAGATGATGGTTCGACATCTCTAGAGGACTTTATAGACATGGATGAGAGAGAATGGGAGCCCGATCTCGTTAAGACGGAGATATTAAGATACTGGACATGGAGAGAGGAGGAGATAAAGTTTGTAGGATCAACTGTTGCTCGTGAGGTGAGGATTAAATATGTCAAATCTCTTGGAAGTATTACAGCGACTACCTCACCTTTAGCAATCCTTAACTCGGAACAATGGTTAGCACAAAGGCTCGCAGCAGTTGCATCACTTGTTCTAGGATCTAATTCAAGCCGCGCTCAAGCTCTAAACGATGATCTCGTAACAATTTGGGATGACTTGAGAGCGACTCTAGTTAAAAGGCGTCAGGCCATTCCAGTGAGGAGGAGGAGGACAAGATATAGAGTTCCTTAGACTTGGGAAGGCCCGCGCGATTGTGCGCAAGTTAAGGAGAAGAAAAAATGGCAAGATCCCGTGGAATCAGAGGACGCGGATTGCAGAACGTTCAAGCCAATCTAAGACTCACAGACGATTTTCTAGCTCCGTTTCGTGTCTTCTATGTAGATCCAGCGAATGGAGACGATGGTGCGAGTGGACTTACTCTAGACAATCCTCTCGATACATTGACAGAGGCTCATGCTAGGATGACAGCTGGCTTAAACGACATCTGTATCCTAGTCGGGGATGGTGGAACTACAGGAACAGCGAGAGTCTCATCAACCCTTGTTTGGAGTAAGAATGCTTGTCACTTGATTGGAGTAGCCCCACGAACCCTCAATAATCGAGCCAGAATTGGGGTTCTTTCTGGAACCACTGCATATGCTAATTTTGTTCAAGTAACCGCGTCTGGTTGCATGTTCAAGAATTTTAGCATGTTTAACGATAATGCTATTGCTGGACAGATTACTTGGGCTGATTCTGGTGGTAGAAATAGTTATGACGATGTATGGTTTGGTGGAATGGGAGACCAGACGTCAGCAGATAGTGCTACATCTCGAATCCTCAAGCTGACTGGAACTGGTGAGCATACATTCAGGAATTGTATCATTGGTCTAGATACGATTCAACGTGGAGCAGCGAACGCAAGCGTCGAGTTCGGTGGTGGATCAAAGAGGAATCGTTTCATCGATTGTGAATTTAACATGACCTGCGACGCGACGACTCCATTGTTCATCCTATCATCTGGCACGAATCCTCTGGAAACCTTTCAGCTCTTCCGACGTTGCATCTTCCACAACCCAAATCCACAGTCCAGCGCGTCCCTCCTCGCTGCAGTCGCGACGCTTCCTATAAACGGCAATGGACGCTTGATCATGGACTTCTGTAGTCGGTATGGAGTGACTGACTGGGGAACTAATGCTGACTCTAATGCTCAAATCTATGTCAATGGTCCTGCTGTTGGAGCATCTGATGAAGTTGGAAGAGGTGTAGTCGCAATCGCTACGTAGTTGGTAGGAGAGTCGTAGGAGAGATCGTAGAGAAACATGCGAGATCATGAACCGCTCGTCATCGGGAGTTTCAGAGGAACCTTCGACAGAGGAGAGGATGATACTTGTCCGATTGGGTTCTTTACAGACTCCAAGAACATACGGTTCATTAAGGGAGGAGTAAAGACTAGGTATGGGTCTGCTCAGTCCATAACTATAGCCACAGTTAAAAGAGCTGCTGTCTATAAAATAGCTGGACAGGCCCAGCGCCTTCTCATTTTAGACAATACAGGGAAGCTATATGATTCGACTAATCTTGTAACTCCTATACTCAATATAGCGGCCATGACCGATTTCTCTATGGTCTCTATTTTTGATCGAGCATATATTACGCCCCATGATGGAGTCACTGGATTGCCTGGAGAAAAAGTTTACGTTTATACTGGAGCAGGAGTTGCTAGAACTGCGGCTGGAACTGCTCCATCGGGTTTTACACTTGGTGCTGCCGATTCTGCTGGTTCAGGATCAGTCGAAGCAGGAATACATATCTTTGGCGTAGCTTATGAGACAGCTTCCGGCTTCATAACCGCGCCAGGAGGATTTAAGGAGTTTACATCTGTTGGCTCTAAAAAAGTCGACCTGAGCCTACTTCCGATAGGTGGGTCGTCAGTTGTAGCACGTTTGATAGTTGCTACTAAAAAACTTGCTGCTACTGCTGCTGGAGATTTTGATAATCAAACGTATTTCTTAGTCCCTGGAGGTCGAGTAGGCAATAATGTTGATACTACAGTAACGGTCAACTTTTTCAATGCTGACCTCTCCGATGATGCAACATATCTGTTAGAAGAGGTCGCGGAGATACCGGCTGGAGTAGGAATAGGACTCTATCGTGGTCGCATGATAGTTTGGGGAGAGAATGCTAATCAGGCTGTCGTGCGCGTCTCGACTAAGGGAAAGCCAGAGTCTTTTAATTCTGTAGAAGGTTTCATTACTGTTAATCCTGGAGACTCTGGAGGAGGAGTTAAAAACTGCACTGAGTATCGCAATCAGCTTCTCATGTGTAAGTCTCAGAGAACTTACTTTTCAGTAGATAATGATAATGAGGCAGCATTTTGGGAGGTAGGCTCCATTGATATGAGCGTAGGGACGGAATGTCATGGCTTTGGACGGTCTTTAGATTTTGGGGAGAATATCGAAGATCATCTATTTGTAGCTGATCGTGCAGGTCTGAGATTATTCAATGGAATATTCTCAGAGGTGAATGTTCTTACTTATAATATAGACGATATTTGGGGTAGGATAAATGAGCCCTATTTTAATACCGTCGAGGTTGCTGTTGATCCGATTGAGGCGCTTATCTATATAGCTGTGCCTCTCGACGCTTCGACTGCTCCTAATGTGATTTTATTTGGGGACTACTCGGAAGGTCTCAGTCTGGAAGCGATAAGGTGGACTGTATGGGATTTTCCGAAGGACACTCAAACCGTCGTAGTAGATGTTGTCAGTAGCGTGACTGTTATGAAGTTCGGCGCTCCTGACGGTAATATCTACGCAATGGATACAGCCTTAACCTTAGACTTTAACAACGCGATAGAGAGCTATACAGAGTTTCCATTCTTACCGTTCGGAGAGTTTGATGATGTAATTAATCATTTTACTGGTGTTAGATTACGAGTTAAGGGTAGTGGAATCCTTCAAATTACTGGAAAGGGACTAGACTCTGGTGCGACTTTTACTGCTTCGTCGATTATTTTATCGGCATCTCCTGGTAAGCCTTATTTTAAGGGATTTAACTTCGTCAGTGAGAGATGCTCTGTCAAGTTGAGGATGAATCTAGTTAACGAGGAATTTATTTTGACTAGGTTTGTTCAATTCGTCACGCCTATCTGGGAGGGAAGAGCGGAGTGAGTGGAGTCCAGCTAGAAGTCACTACGTTGATTGAGAGTCTCAAGTTTGTTGAGCCTCGAATCTATCAGGCTCTGTCTCTACTTAATAAACAACTAGAAAGTATCAGGCAAGATTTAGATCCACTAATAGTTCAGTCTGTGATCGCTGCATCTGGGGTAGCTCTTATAGATCCGCCTGGAAATTTCACAGCACTCGCGACGGGGACTATAGTTAGATTTACGTGGACCGCAGCAACAGGAGCAACGAGTTACGAAATTCGTAAGGGAGCAGACTGGAATACTGCTACTTTTCAATTAAAAACTAATAATCTTCATGCTGATATCGATCCATTACTCTATGGAAGTCATACCTACCTTATAAAGTCTATAGACTCTGCCGGGAATTATTCCCTAACTTCTTCTCAAGTCATCTTTGTTGTCAATCAGATTCCAGCTCCAACTATTACGGTAAAGACTATTGATAATAATGTCTTACTTAATTGGACCATCCCAACTTCTCAATTCAATATCAAGCATTATATCATTAAAAAAGATGCTGTCCAAACTGGTCTCGTAACATCTACTTTTACAGCGTTTTTCGAGCTAGTCTCTGGAACTTACGTCTATTCTGTTATAGCAGTCGACATAGCAGGAAACGTCGGAACTGAGGCAACAATAGCTGGTATCGTAAATCAGCCACCTGACTATGCTCTACAGGATAGCCGGATTAGTGCTTTAGGTGGGACGCGCGTAAATGTGATTCTTCTGACAGGCCCAAAGCTCCTTGCTAATTGGCTGACTGAAACATTTCAGGTTCATTTTACTGGTCGAACTTGGCTAACTCCTCAGAATCAAGTCGATGCCGGTTATCCTATTTATATCCAACCGGCAGCGACTACAGGAAGCTATGAGGAAGTAATCGACTATGGAACGATACTTAGCAACGTCATTGCTGTTATAACCTATACTAAAAATCTTATTACTTCTGCTGCTGATGTTACAGTCCTAGTCCGAATGGCAGTCTCTGATGATGGAATTAGTTACTCAGCCTTCACTAATGGAGCCGCTCAATTTTTCTCGTCGGTTCGCTTTCTCAAATTTAGATTGGAATTCACTGGAGCTAGTGATAAAGCCCTAGCCGAGTTCTATGAGGTTAAGATTGATATTAGTGTCAAGAGAGAAAATGATGGTGGTGAGATAGCTGCTATATCTACTGATGCTAATGGGACTGAGGTGACTTTTAACAAGGCTTTTAAGGACGTTGAGACTCTAACCGCCACCGTAAAATCGACTACTGAGCCATTTGTTACAGTCATAAGATTCGTCGATATTCCTAATCCCGTTTCATTTTTCGTCTATGCTTTTGACACTACGGGAAATCGGGTGTCTAAGACCGTTGAATGGAAAGCTCGTGGTATTATTTGATGTGGCAAAGATGGAACTCTACAACTAAAATTTTTGAGAAGTCAGATAATGATGGGTCAAGTTGGACTCCTCTTGGTCTAGATGCAGCTATTATTACTGAGGGAGCATTAGCTAAAGCTAGACAGCATGCGCAGACGGCGTATAAGGATGAGACGAATGTTTTCTCTGTAACCCCACAGAAGATTTCGGCAACTAGGGCAGCGTATCAAGTTAATTCTAGTGGAACTCCAATAGGTCGATTGTTTCAGCATGACGCAGACCATGTTGGAATGGCAGTTAATCTTTCATTTGATGGAGCGGATTGGAATCTAGATGATACAGCGAAGAAAGGAATTCTACTACTTCTCAATGCTGCTTCTGGGAGCTCGTTCTTCTATGAGGCATCAGTAGGAACGAATCCAAGAACACTAGTTGAGAACTTGCGTTTTCCTGGTGGCGGCGGAATAAAATTCCCAGCTACTCAACTTGCTTCAGCTGATGCTAATGCTCTTGACGATTATGAAGAGGGATTTGGGAGTGCATGGACTCCAGTAATTGGCGGTGATGGCGGAGAAAGTGGGCAGACCTATGCGACACAAGTAGGGACTTATCTTAAGGTTGGCCGATTAGTTATAGCAACCTTTGGTTGGGAATTTAGTGCAAAGGGTACGATTACTGGAAATTTAGCGCTGAAGGGCCTTCCCTTCACAGCGTATAACCCAGCAGGAACTCAACGACCTGTTGGGCATCTTCATTGGTCTAGCTGGGCATCCTCTTTCGTGAATCTTAGTTTGGATGTGGAAGAGAATAGCACTAGAGCATATTTTCGTGGAGCAACAGCGGCAACCCAAACACCTAGCGTATTATCTACAGCAAACGTTGATGATAATTCAGGTGGATTTGGATCAATTATTTACTTAGCAAGCGCCTAAAAGTTATGGCACTCACAGAACAAACTCTCATTAGTCACATCGGCATTCTCGAAGATGGTCAGATTCAGATTCGACGTTCTCGCAGGATATTTGATGGTGAGGTAATGATTGCGGAAACCTATCATCGCCATGTCGTGGAACCAGGTCAGGATACATCCACAGAAGATAGCAGAGTCCGCTCTGTCTGCTCTGTTCTGTGGACACCAGCAGTCGTTACTGAGTTCCTACGCAAGCGAGCAGAGGCAGAAGCACGTAGGCCAATATGAATCTCATAAAGGAACCTGACAATAGAATAGTCATAATTCTGACTACCAGTGAGCAAAAGGTGATAGATTGGATTACTCTATCTAAGCTAAAGCTGTTTCTAGAAGACTTTCTCAAGCAACGCGAGACCAACATGAATACCATGCTCAGTATGGATTTTATTCGAGATTTTGATTCGATGTCTGAGTCAAAGAAAATCGAAGTTAAGGAGATAGTTAGGAGAAATAAGACATGAAAATTTCCGTGTCGGACTTTCAATTTTCTAAGTTCGAGATTGAAGATACAACTCTTAGTTCAGACGAAGAGCACGTGAAATTGCTGAGAGACGTTGTTAAGCTAATGCACGACTCTATCCCTATCCAGAAAATTGAAGTGACTCAGATAGTCGACGGAGTTTTTTATAAGATTGTTCTAGTAGATGGTAGACAATGGAAAAATAATATCTATTGTCTTCCAAGTAGTGGTAATTTAGATCCATTTCAAACATTTAATATAACAGACCAATGGAGGCAAAGTGAATTCTCTCTTCATCGAGTCATAAGGGACCAGGTTATTCATCTGATAGCAGATCACGGCGTTACTTCTATCAAAATCGAACTGGCCTAATGATTATAACAGAATCTGAACTCTATCAAGTCATTGGTGAGCTTTTCGTTGCGCGTGCTAAAACTGACGTCCTTTATAAGCAAGCTCTTGTCCAGATAGAGGAGATGAGTAGAGTAATTAGTGTATTACGTAGAGAGATTGAGCTTCAAAATCTTGAGAAGAAAGAGCTAGAAGATGGCAAACTGGTCGGAACAGAGCGTAAAATATAAGAGAGTTGATCCTCTTACTGGCTGCTGGCTTTGGATTGGCAACCATGATAGGTATGGATATCCTATTTTTGGATCTGGTAATGATAGGGTCCATGTTAGTAGACTCATACTTGGACTAACTAATAGCTCTATTTTTGCTTGTCATAAAAATAGCTGTCCTACAGGGAATCGATGCTGGAATCCAGACCATTTATATTCTGGAACTGCTAAGGAAAATAGTCATGATATGATAGTTAAAGGAAATCATGTGAGTGGTTACGGAGCTGCTAAAGCTAATAAAACTCACTGTCCTCAAGGTCATGAGTATACACAAGAAAACATGGTAGACCAAAGATACGGTAGAAGGTGTAAGACCTGCTATCCCAAGGGACACAAGTTAGTTAGATAGGAAGGGTAGCCATATCGCAAACTGGTCTAATCCTACAATAACGACTAATTACGACGTCTTCGTATCTGAGGCTAAAGATAGAGACGTTGACTCTGCGACTATGTTCTTGAGTGCTCCTACAAACCAACCGACCGGAGCTATCAGATACAATAGAAGCGATGATACGTTTGAAGAGTGGAGTGGAACTGCTTGGGTAGTCATTCCGATTGCAGTCGCTGGATATGGGACTGGCGCGGCTACGGCTGCTGGTGCTCGGACTAATCTTGGTATAGGGACGATGGGAGTTCAGAACTCTAATGCTATAGCTGTCACTGGTGGGACTATTACTGGCTTGACTCAGCTTGACATGAGTGCGTCTATAACTTTTGCGACTGACGCAACCTACGACCTAGCTACATTCGCTAAGCAGGTGAGGAAAGGTTATTTCAAGGACGCTCTTGTTCTTCCTGTTGGCGTCGATAAATTTGCTACGTCTTAAGAGATAGGATATGGCGAAGCTAGCAGGATCGTCTTGGATAGAAGGAAATTACTTTCATTATATCGACAACTCTAACCGTGAGTGGAGATTTGAAGGAACTTTAGTCAATGCGGCTGGAGCAGGAGCTAAGGCTGGATCAGCATGGGTAGAAGGAGTTGACTTACACTACGTCAATGAAGCAGCAACCAACGAATATAAGGTCTACGGACCAGATCAGGGAGCTAAAGCTGGGGCAAAATCTGGATCTGCTTGGATAGAGAATACTCTAGCTGCTTGGATTAAAGAAGGAGCGACTAATAAATATACAGGTCATGATGATGTTGCTCATACAGATTCTCATGGTGACGTAGCCCACGTAGATTCAGCTCATGGTGACATCGCGCATTCTGACGTAGCTCACGGAGATCATAGCGACCATAATGATGAAGGGCATACTGACACTCATAGCGATTCACATTCCGATAGTGCTCACAGTGATACTCACACTGACACTCATAGCGATACTGGTCATGCCGATCTTCACTTCGACTTTTACGATGCCTTTGATCCACATGAAGATACTCATAATGATATCCCTCATACTGACTCTCATACTGATTCCCACTCTGATGTAGCTCATGGAGATACAGCTCATGGAGACGCTCATACTAATGAGGCTCACGAGGACGCTACCCCTCATACTGATTCCCACTCTGACATCGCTCATACGGATGCTGCTCACGCTGATACTCATACTGATAGCCATTCTGATACAGCTCACATTGATAAACCAGAACTCATCGGTGCCTAGAATGGACGACGAGAGACTCCTTAGCATTCTCGGTTTGCTCTATGGAGATGATAGGCCAGCTCTTGAGAATATTCGTGTCGTGTCTAGTCAGGATTATCCAGGCTCTAAGAGTGATACTACCCAACCTAAAGCTTGGGCTAGATCAAATGATCCTAATATCTATTTAGATAGAGGACACGACATCTATAAGCTTGCAATGTCTGGAAACAAAAATGCACAAAAAGCCTTAGCCGGGATCTTAGGCCACGAGCAATTTCACAAAAGGGTGACTATGGACGAAGGTCCGGCCTACGAAAAAGAGCTGGAAATCCTAAAATCTTTGCGCGCGAGTGGTTCTGAGCTTTCTCGCGTTAGAATGGCACAAAGACACGTAGATCCAAACTATCGAGTTCTCAAGTCTAAACCTTTCAATTCAATGGGATATCTCAGGTGAGCATAGAATATCTGCCATCCGGCGTCAAATGTAATCTCAAATGCTCCTATTGTTATCAGGAGCCTATGAGAGAGGCTGGGAATTTCTCTTCTCATGTTGACTTTGTGCGTGTGAAGGAAACCCTTTCTAAACAAGGAGATAGTTTCACCGTCTTCGGAGGAGAACCTCTACTTACTCCTCTGTATAGACTTGAGGAGATATTTCAATTTGGCTTTGATAAGTATGGGAAGAATGGAATCCAAACGAACGGACTCCTTATAACTGATAAGCATATTGATATCTTTAGGAAATATAATGTCCACGTCGGTTTGTCTCTTGATGGTAAGGGTAAGTTAAACTCTCCTCGTTGTTGCACAGATGATACGGATAAAATCGTAAGAAACATCGAGAATCTCTTCTCCAATCATATAGACTGGTCTATAATTACGACGATTCACAGGTTAAATGGAAGTCAGATTGACGATCTAATCGATTTTCTTAAGTCTATGGAGTCTCTCGGGGCGCTCTCAGTCAATCTCCATAATCTAGAAATCGACTTTAGGGCGGATGGGATTACTTTGACTAAAGAAGAAAACTTAGAGATTTTCTTTCGGCTATATCAACACTCAAAAGAGTCTAATATCCCATATCATCCCTTTACCGACATTAGGGATAAGCTGACTGGTAGAGATGCACATTGCGTATGGAATAATTGTGATCCAATAACTACTCCAGCCGTCCAGGGGATCTCTGCAGATGGGTATCTGTCTAATTGCGGTCGAGTAAATAAGGATGGCGTTAATTGGTTGAAACCAGAAGGACATGGAAGTGAGAGGTATCTAGCTCTTTGGAATATTCCTCTAGAATATGGGGGATGTAAAGATTGCAACTATTTCTTCGTCTGTGGAGGCCAATGTCCTGGGACAGCCATTGACGGAGATTGGCGTAATAAAACTAGGGATTGCTGGTTTTGGTATGAGCTTATTCGCTTGATAGAGAGAGATTTGAGTTTGATTAGTAACTATAGCGATAAAAATTTAGCTCTTGTTGAACGTATGTCTAATCCTAGCACTAATGACTCTCACGGCGACGTCCCACATGGCGATGGTCATGGTGACGAGCATGGAGATCATACTGATCGAACATATAAATCTCAAGGAGTATCGGTGGTATGGAGAGACTAGGCTTTGTCCTTAATGAATTTGTTCGTTTCATTTGGGTATCTAAGAAAGCCGAGCAAGTCTGGAGTCCTGTCATCTCAAATCTGTCTAATTTTTTCTTTAAGATCGAGAGAGAATCAGTAAGAGCTGGGATTAAGCCTGTGATTATTCAGAATGTTCCTCCTGACGATGATTTTGTTAACCAGTCGCAGAGATGGCTCATGGAAGAGGGGAAAGTAATGCTTCCTCTAGAAAGAGTCAATACTAGCCCTGGCTATAGGTCTAATTCTGGATACTTTGATTCAACAAAGCCATTCAATTTCGTTGTCGTGATAGGGAATCGACAAGATGCTATTTCTCTTGCCAAAGCCCATGGAAAAAATAACTGGCAAACTGTAGGTAGACTTCTTGGCTACCCTGAATGCTGTATAAGGTTCTTCCAAAAGTATTGGGTCGAGGAAAAATGGATCGACACAACACTTCCGATGGCCCAAGACTGGAGAGGTGGGTATGTCCATCCAACTAACAACATTTTACTCCGATGGGCAGGAATCAGACTTGTAAGTCATCTTCCGTGTAGCCTTACATGCCAAAAAACTAGAGAACTTGGAGATTCAAATGTTACTCTAGCTCATGACATTGGATGCGATAGTGAGATAAGTCAAATTATCGAAATTCTTAGTTGGCCGATAGAGTGGTCTTCGCTTCATGGGATTGCGATTATTACGACTCCAGTCTTCAGGATCATTACTAGCTCAGACGCGCTCCTAGAGAAGAAAATAATCCGATTACAGGGAGATAAATACCCAAGAGAAGCAGCATCTGGAAAGGTCTTTCCCTTTAGGAGCACTAAGATGTGGACTGATAATGGATTTTCAAGTCTAAAAGCGATGGAGGAGGCTCATAATAAGATCATCGATTTTATCAAACCGCTATTTCCAAAATCAATCATCGACTTCGGATGTGGAAACATGAGATTAGTCAATATCTGTGCGCGTCTGTTTGGGGCTCGTGTGGTAGGCGTGGACTCGGATTCGACTAAAGATCCTACAATTCTTTCAGATATTTTTGATGTGAGGGTTGGAGAGTCTTTCGACCTTGCTCTTATCTCTGTCAACCGTGTTAACGAGCAGCCAGAGAAGGCGAAAGCATGGTTGGAAGAGCTTAGAGTAAACGTTAAATATCTTCTGGTCTATACTTACGATGATGGACCATTCAAGTTCTCTATTCCCGAGTCTTGGACCGACGGAGTAGAGATAGTTCGTTCAGTGGATAGTATGGTTCTTTTGAGGTTGCAGCATGACTTTAAGACAGACGCAATCCCTCTTTGCGAGACTAATTCCTCGGTTAATTGACAAAGCCCATGAGTTAGGCTTTGAGGTTACTTTAGGAGAGGCATGGAGGTCTGAGTGGGAGGCAACTCGTCTTGCTAGAGTAGGACTTGGCATAAAAATGTCGCTTCATCGAGACAAGCTAGCTATCGACCTTAACCTCTTTAAGGATGGCATATACCTTTCTTCTACTAAATCTCATCTACAATTAGGAGAATGGTGGGAGAGCCAACATAATCTTTGTCGGTGGGGTGGTCGTTTTAAGGATGGCAATCATTATTCTATATCATATGAAGGGAGGAAATAAGTGACTGACTTGAATGGTTTACCGTGGTGGACAAAAACCCTTTGGGTTGCAGGCCCAATCACTCTCATAGCTCTAGGTTTAGTTTGGCTTCTAGCGACTAGAATTGACAGCAACATGAAGAACATAGACATCAATATTAATAGCATCAAGGAAAATTTCTCCTTACATCATCAAGAATCGGAATCTCTTAACCGCAACATCGAAGAGTATATGAGGATTCAGAATCTTCTTACTCGACAGCTCTGTGTTAATGCTGCATCAACCTCTGATGAGAGAGCAGGTTGTTTCAAAAATTAACATGGTTAAGCTTCGTTCTCTAGCTTCTTCTGACATCTTAAGACTAGACGAACTTTGGCAGGAACACTGGTCTGATACCTCCTTACCTGGACTTAGGAGTCGAATCGTCGACGCGCTCGCAGTTGATGAGGACGATAAAATAATTGGGTATGGGCAGGTCAAACTTTTCGCCGAGGCTATGCTCTTTCTCGATCCGACTACTCGTAAGAAGGATAGGGTGCAGGCTTTACGTCTACTCATGCTCGAGGCATTTAGAGGGACCGAGAAGGCAAATATTGAGGACATCTATACCTTCATCAAAGATCCTGACTTTGCTCTTATCATCGAAAAGCACTTCGGGTTCGAGCGCGTCTTAGAGCCTAGAGAGCTTTTGCTAAGGAGGGTCAAATGAGTGGTGGGAAGGAAAAGAAAGCTACCAATCGTATGATTGGTGAGCAATATCAGCAGGAAAAGGCTGCTTATGGAAAAGCTGCTGGTAGAGCTGAGACTGATTTAACTAAGTATGGTGGCAGGGGTGATGTAGGCTTTCAGGATCTAGAGCGTCGTTATCAATCTTTAGCTGACACTTCTACTCCGACTCCTAGTTCTCGGGGAGGAGCAGGTGGTGGTGGTGGAGGATTTGCTGGGACTCCATCTTCCTATGAGGCATTTCAGAAGGGTCTAACTGCTCCAGGTGGAGGTTGGGATCCTGGAAGATTGGCATCCATTCAAGGCGATATTCGAGATGTCAGGTCGATGTCTAGCGACCCTGAAATAGCTCGTCGGATGAGAGGTGCTGGAGTCTTCGACGAGTTTGCCCAAACTGGTGGGTATTCTGAGGCTGATAAGTCTAACATTAGAGCACGAGGCACGTCTGGTGTCTCTGCTATGTTTGGAAGGATGAAGGACGAAGCTAACAGAATAGCATCTATTCAGGGAGGCTATGGTCCTGGCAGCTCTGCTCTGATGTCTAGATTTGGTAGAGAACAAGCTGGAGCTGCCTCTGATGCCGCTCTCAATGCTGAGCTTGGTATATCAGAAGGTGTGAGAACTGGTAGAATGGGGGCCGCTCAAGCACTATCTGGAGCAGAGGAGGCATATCAGGGGGGAAGACTACAATCCCTTCAAGGTGCTTCTGGAATGGAGAGTGGGCTTGAATCTGACATCTACGGTCGTAATGTAGCAGGTCAGAATGCCCTAGAGGAAGCTAGGAGGCGCCGTTCCGCTCAAGCTTCGGCTCGATCTGCTCAGGCTCAAGCTGCAAATAGATGGGAGAGGCAGTTTGCTCGTCAGGGGCAGATGGCTGGACTAGAGGGTTTATCTTCTCTCTATGGAGCTAGTGAAAGTGGCTATGGCAGAGGACTAGACTATGAGGGTCGGAATAGAGGTATAGGAGCGGGTGTCCAGCAGGGTAATCTTGGACTAAGAATCGAGAATAATCCGCAAAGAAGCTGGATTGATGTCCTTGGCGCTGCGGGTGGAGTAGCTGGGGCATTCCGGCCGTCTTCTGGGAGATAGATTATGCCAAATCCATTTGCATCCATGAGATTTCCTAACGTCTTCGGGCGAGGAGATGCTCCATACGAACCTAACTTCTTTGGGCCGACACAAAAGCGCTTCATGTCGAACGTAATGCCTCAGCCTGAACTCGAAATTCCATCTTACCAGTCCGAGCCGATGGACGAGGGAGGACGCTATTTCGATGAGATGCAGAGAATTAGGGGTCAGCGTGGTCCTGCTCTAACTGCATATCAGGAACATCTCAATGCAATGCCTACTCGGGAACAGACTAAGCCTTCGATACTACGTCGAATTGGTGCTGCTCTATCTG
>Ga0209640_10000156_pt1 | contig 46948 bp, 45 predicted proteins | sample RifCSP10_1_FD_184018 | JGI IMG/M metagenome (GOLD analysis project Ga0209640, IMG submission 184018) | Soil microbial communities from Rifle, Colorado - Rifle CSP2_sed 10_1 (SPAdes) (version 2) | ecosystem: Environmental > Terrestrial > Deep subsurface > Rock core/Sediment | place: Rifle...
GAATCGGCGGCCGCCCGATCCAGAGCTTCGTCACAGATCAACCCGAGCCATTTTCGCTTGTCCCGGATAATCTCGACGTACCGGCCTTCCTACGCAAACGGTCCATGGGGGTAGGCAGCCCAAGGCTGCATTCAGAAACGAGCTAGCGTGAATCGGGAGACGGTCGGCAAGATCACCCGCACGGTCGTGGGGCAGTTCCCTGAACTGAGTGGGGTTCGGCCGGCGGTCCGGCGCCAGGCGCCCCCGGGAAATTCGCCGGCCCTATTCCTGCTCACCTACAAAGGGGCGGCCCGCCTGCCGAACGGCAAGTCTCTGCAGAGAGTGGTGCGGGTCGTGGCCGATGAAGCGGGCCACGTGATCCGAATCAGCACATCGAGGTGAAACCATGAACCAGCTAAAGTACCGTCCGATCGTGGTGCTCAACCTGCTGCTGCTCAAGACCACCGTCTATGTGACGGAGTGGGCGCTCAAGCACCGGGCGGCCGTCAAGCTCGGCCGCGCCTACGCACCGGTTGTGCTTGGTAGTTTCGCGGCCTATTTCGCCGGCCGGGTGGTTGGGCAGGCGATCATCAACGGGCTCGTATGAAGTTGTTGCAGACCGAGTAAGTGCCGGCCATTCGGCCAGAATCAACTTCGATAGACCGCTGAAGTGGCGCCAGCGTGCGCCCGGAGTACAATCCGGGCGCATTTGTTCGAATCAAACCCCAATCCTCTTCGAGAATGACCCAGCAGCGCCGGCCCATAGTGGTCGTCATTGTCCTCGCGTTGTTCTTCCTCGCCGGGCTGGTCACCGTACTTCTGGGCAGCCAGAGTCCCGGAGTGAGCAGAGCGAGCCCACAGGACGGTTCAGGCGAAACGGTCCTGATTGTGGGGGTGGACAACCTGGCCGAGGCTCAACCCAAGCTGGTCGCGGTCTGGATAGCGACATTCAGTGTGGAGAATCGGGACGTTCTGTTCTACGGCCAGCCGATCGACGCTCCGGTCTGCGGCAGTACCCCCACCACCTTACAGGAGCTGTTTCTTTGGCAGCCCCAGAGCGGCCTGAGCCCCGCGTTCCTGGAGGCTTTTGGAGCGACTGGCCCGGATGGGGTGGTGGTCGTCGATGAAACCGCCTTCATCGCGTTGATCGACGAACTGCATGGGTTGGATTTGAATGGGGCGAAACTCGAAGGCGATCAGGTCGTCGCGGTGCTGCGGACTCTGTATCAGAACCCGACGGGGCTATTGGACACCCAAGAACAGTTCTTGATTGCCCTCGCCCGCCGGGCGACGGAAGCCGCCAGCCAGGTCGACCTCACTCGGCTCACCAATCAGATCCCCGGCCATGCCTACACCTCCGTACCGCCGCAGGATCTCATTACGCTGTATTTGCGATTGCTCCCGCTCGGGCCGTCCTCGATCCTGGTCTTCGCTTCACAGAATTCAGCCGTCCCCTGTCCGGGATGAGACAAAATCGGGTTGCCTTTCGGCAACCCGCGGATGGTGCGCTGGGTGGGACTTGAACCCACACGCCTTGCGGCACATGGCCCTCAACCATGCCTGTCTACCAATTCCAGCACCAGCGCAAGACTGATCGCAAGCGAGCAGGCCATCGATAGCGCCGCAGCGCGCCACCGATCCTCGCCCGATTTGCGGTATTATAGCGAACGGCCGGGCGGAGTCAACGGAACCAGCCGTACAGCCCCGACCAGGCACTTACCCCCAGAGAGTTCGACTGCAAATGGCGGCGAAGCGGATCTCGGCGGCCCACAAGCTCCTTGGCTAACTGATGCGGATCGTCTTGGATGCGATGGGAAGCGATTCCGCGCCGGGCCCGGAACTGGCGGCCGCGGCTCAGGCCTACGGCCGTTGGGGTGAGCCCCTCACCCTGACCGGCCCTCGCCGGCTGCTGGAGAATCGGGTCGACTCCTCGGCATTCGAGGTGGCCGATGCTCCCGAGATTCTGGAAATGACCGACAAGCCAGCCGAGGCGGCCAGGCAGAAGCCACGCAGCTCGATGGCGGTTGGAATGGATTTACTGAAACGCGGCGTGGCCGACGCCTTCGTGACAGCTGGCAATACCGGGGGAGCGATGGCCACCGCCCTGTTCAAGCTCGGGCGGATCCCGGGGGTAAAACGGCCGGCGCTTGGACCCGTTTTCCCGGTCCGGAGCGGCAGCACGGTCGTCGTCGACATCGGGGCCAATGTCGAGTGCAAACCTGAATACTTGCTGCAGTTTGCCATCATGGGTTCGATTTACGCCGAGCTGGTCCTGAATCGGCCAAACCCGCGGGTGGGGCTGCTATCCACCGGGGAAGAGGAAGGTAAGGGCAACGATCTGGTGCGGCAAACCGCCCCGCTGTTGAAGGCCGCCGATCTCAATTTCATCGGGAACCTGGAACCTAAAGACCTCTACGCCGGAATGGCAGACGTCGTCGTGACCGATGGCTTCACAGGGAATGTTTTCCTGAAGACCAGCGAGGCCGTCGCGGCACTGCTGGTTGACTGGCTGCGGACCGAGATCCGAGCGTCACCGATCAGTGCGGCCGGCGGCTGGCTCGCCAGGCCGGCCTTCAGGCGAGTGTCCAGGCTGCTCGATCCATCCGAATACGGGGCTGTCCCGCTGCTCGGAGTCGATGGGCTGGTGTTCATCGGCCACGGCCGATCGACGGACCGGGCTCTAGTCAACGCGATCCGGGTCGCCCGGGAGGCCGTCTCGGCCGGACTGCTGCAGGCATTGCGCCAGCGGCTGGCGGTTGCGCTCGCCGGGGTTGCCGGATGACCGCGACCAACGATCGGCATCGTCGGGTGGTGATCACCGGAATGGGGGTGACAAGCCCGGTCGGCACTACCCTCGAGAAGTTCTGGGCGGCCCTGCTGGCCGGCAAGTCTGGCGTTCGGCGGATCACCCGATTCGACGCCTCCGAATTTCCCTGCCAGATCGCCGGCGAAATCCCCGATTTCGAAGCGGAGCATTATCTCTCCGCGAAGGAAGCCCGGCGGATGTCATTCGCCTCCCAGATCGCGCTCGCCGTCGTTCAGATGGCGGTAACCGACGCGGGCCTTCCGGATCGATTCCCGAATCCCGAACGGGTCGGGGTCAGCCTGGGTACTGCGATCGGTGGATTGGAGCGGGCTTTTGGGGCCTACCGCGACTTCTTGGAAAAAGGGTTGAGCAAGGTCAACCCGTTCGTCATTCCTTCGGCGATGCACAACACCGCCACATTTCATGTGGCCGAACGCTACACCGCTCAGGGCCCGAACAAGACCATTGTGACGGCTTGCGCGGCCGGCACTCAAGCCGTGGGTGAAGCGGCCGAGATGATTCGGCTGGGACATGCGGACGTGGTTCTGACCGGCGGTGCCGAAGCGGCTGTTTCGGATTTCATGTTCGCCGGATTCGCCGCAATGCGGGCGCTGCCGCTCAATTACAACGATGAGCCCGAGCGCGCCTCACGTCCGTTCGACGCCGCCCGCGAGGGGTTCGTGTTCTCAGAGGGCGCCGCCGGGCTGGTGCTGGAAAGCCTGGAGCATGCCCAGCAGCGCGGGGCCCGGATTTATGCCGAGGTGGCCGGGCATGCCAGTTCGAGCGACGCCTTCCACATCGCCACTTTGGAGCCCAGCGGCAACGGTGCCCTGCGCACGATGCGCTGGGCGCTCGAAGATGCGCAGCTCCCACCGAGCGAGGTTGGCTATGTCAATGCGCACGGGACCTCCACTCTGACCAATGACGCGGTGGAGACCCTGGCCATCAAGCTGCTCTTTGGCGAACGAGCCTATGACATCCCGATCTCCTCGACCAAATCGATGCTAGGACATGCGATGGGCGCTTCGGGTGCCATTGAAGCAGTCGTCTGTGCGTTAACCATCCTGCGCGGGCAGATTCACCCCACGATCAACCTCGAGCACCCTGACCCCGCCTGCGACCTGGACTACGTTGCCGACGGGCCGCGCCAGGCCGAGGTCAGAGTGGCCCTCTCTAACTCGTTCGGCCTCGGTGGCCAAAACGCCTGCCTGGTTTTGCGGCGGTTCGACGACTAATGCATCACTATCTGGATGCCAGGAAGGTCCGCCGATACGCGACGATCTCTCGGGTGCTCTCGTTCGGGGGCATGGGCATCATGGGCGTCGGATTGGTGGTGTCCTTCCGCCAGACCACCCGGCTCGACGCGGTGCTGGGGCTGTTTCTGGCTGGAATGATTGCGTCTCAGCTTGGAATCCCCATGCGAAATCGGTGGGATCGTCACCCGCGGATCGACGAGCTGCTCGACCGTGCGCTGAAAGGCCTCGATGGGCGATTTGCGATTTACCACTACGCCCTGGGCGCCAGCCATGCGGTTGTCTGCCCGGCCGGGATCTTCGCGCTGCTCCCGCGATTCGAAGACGGGGCGGTCGAGTACCGGGATGGGAGATGGATGCGCACGATCCAGAGGCGAGGCCGGCTCCGCCGCGGTGGGATACGGCGGATCGACGGGCTCGACCGCCAGGCCGCCGCCGAAGCGGAGCGGCTACAGCGGCGCCTGGTGAGGCGGATCGGTTCGGACCAGATCCCGCCGGTCGACCCGCTCGTGGTGTTCCTGCACTCGGGGGCCGAAGTTCGGTCGGACGGGGCCCCCACCCGAGCCGTTCACCTCAAGAAACTCAAAGAGGCTCTTCGCAAACTGCCGAGGGGCCAGACTCTCTCAGACGCCCAGTTGGAACTGCTCGGAAACGGCTAGCCCTTCAAGTAATCATCCAGGGCGGCCCGGCTGATGCGGTAGGCCTTGCCGATTTTCTTGGCCTTCAGGTCGCCCGCCTTAATCGCGGCCAACACATCTTCCTCGGCTACTTTCAGGTATTGAGCGGCCTCGCTCGGGGTCATGACATCGCTTCCCGAACCCCCCGCGCTCCCCGCCTCCGCAGACTGGCTGCCCTTGCGGACCGCGTCGCTGATCGCACTTCCGATCCCCATGCCGGCGCCGATCCCCGCCGTGAGGCCGGCCCCGCCGGAAGGATTTTGGGCCGCGTCGCGCATCGCGTCGGCCGCCTGCAGCTGGGTGTAGGTTTGCAGATCCAGCATCCCCATCGCCCGCAGTTCTTCGGCCGACTTGTCGGAGGGTTTGAGGCTCTCGATGTAAAACGCCTTTAGCCTCAGCCCAACCGCCTTGAAGTCGTCTTGAGCCTTCGCCCGCACTCCGGCGCCGATTTCCTCGACCATCCCGATCAGCTCCGGTACGTTGCTGGCATCGGTCGTTTCACCGAGCAAGTCCTGCAGCTTCGACAGCAGCATCGATCGCAGACGGTCGTTGATGTCCCGGCTGCTGTAGGCGCCCATCGCGCCGACCAACTGGGTGACAAACTGCTGGGGATCGGCGACCTGCACTCCGTAGGTCCCGAATCCCTGGAGCAGCGCGATCCCAAGGCCGACTCCTGGATTCCGCACCAGAATGGGCTGAGGGGTGCCCCATTTCTGGTTGGCGAATTCGCGAGTCGAAACAAAGTAGACCTCGGCCGGGAAGGGATTCTTTCCGTCGAAGGCCTTGCCGATCAAATCGATAACCAGGGGAATGTTCGCAGTGGTAATCGTGTGCCGCCCTGGCCCGAACGTGTCGAGCGCTTTACCATCCCGAAAGAAAACCGCGCTCTGGGCCTCCCGGACGATCACCTGGCTGCCGATCCGAAAATCCCCCGCTCCGCTTTCCGGCAGCCGGTGGACAAACTCGTCCTTCATCTCATCCGGGTACTCAACGACATCGAAAATTCTTGCCATCTTTGCTCTCCTACTTGCTCAGGATAACTTCAGCCCTACCCTCGTAAAGCCGGGTCAACTCCCGCGCCAACTCGGTGAGATTGCGGATCGCCTCCGGCAATCCATCCTTGCCGACCGCCCCGGCAAGCTGATCTACCGCGATTCGGAGGCGGTCGCTGCTCTCCAGCAGGGTGAGATCATAGGCATATAGCTGCTGCAGTTCGTCCTTCTTGATCCGCACCGCATCGAAAAACCCGGAATACCCGCGCGGCGCGCCTCGAACTCGATCGATAAAGGTCCGCAGCTTGATCGCCGCGGATTCAATCTCGTCGAGAGACTCCAACTGTTTTGCCGAAGCCAGGCTCGCCTGAACGTCCGAGATTCGGCTCCACTCCACCTCGTAACGGGCCGCGATGCTGTCCCGCAGGATCTTGTCCGCTTCCCGTCTGCGCTCACGATCATAATAACCCAGGAAGCCCGAAACGAAATTCTGAATCTGGCCGATCAGGTCTTTCCCCTCGGTGATCTTTGCCATCGGGTCGATCATCCTACCCTCCTACAGAACCATGCCAAGAGTATAATTCGCCGCCGATGTCCCTGGACGGGCAGCGAGCGGATCCCGATCGACATACGCTCGTACCTCGCACCCTCACCTTCCTCTTCCAAGCCGACCAAGTTCTGCTGCTCAAAGTGGACCGGGGCGGTTGGGCCGGGCTTTACAACGGCATCGGGGGACACCTGGAGCAAGGGGAAGACCCCCTGACCGCCGCGGTCCGCGAGCTTCGCGAAGAGACCGGGCTGACCTCGGTGGACCAGCGGCTGGCGGGAGTGGTCACGGTAGACACCGGAACAACCCCAGGGATCGGACTGTTTGTCTTTGTAGGCGAGGCTGATCCGGCGGCGGTTCTTTCCGGTCCGGCGGGAACTCTGCAATGGGTCCCGCTGACCGAAATTGAGCGCCTGCCCCACGTGCAAGATCTTCCCTTCCTCATCGCCCACGCCGTCAGGTCTCAGCACGATGGGAGAGTGTTCTTTGCGGCTTACCGGTACTCGCCCGCGGGCGAACTCGTGATTTCTCCAGGCCCTAGTTGAGCAGACCAGGCAGGTCGGGCCTGCCGGTCCACACCTGGGCCGGACTTGGGATCCTTGCGGGCGGACAGCTGCTGCTGCGGGCCGGCAGCGCCTGGATGGCCACCTGGCTGACTCCGGTGATGTGGACCGGGGTCATCCTGCTCATGGACGGGCTTGTCTTCCGCTTGCGCGGTCGCTCCTGGATCATGAGCCGTCGACGGGAGCTCCCGCTGCTCGCCCTCGCCTCGGTCGGGGTGTGGCTGATCTTCGAGGCCTACAACCTGCATCTGCGCAATTGGCGTTACGAAGGGCTGCCCGACAGCAGCCTGCTCCGCGATCTGGGTTACTTTTGGTCGTTCGCCACGATCATGCCGGGAGTCTTCGAAGCATCCGATTTGGCTCTGGCGATCCTGGAGCGACGCCGTTCGGCCGAACGAATTCCGGGGTCGAGGATGAGAGTCGATCGCCCGTGGGTCTGGTCAATCGCCGGGATCGCAATGGTCACGATCCCGCTGGCCCTGCCTCCCGAAAGCGCCGCGCTGTTGTTCGGCGCGGTCTGGATTGGCTTCTTCCTGCTGCTCGATCCTCTGAATGAACTGCTTGGAGTACCGGCGCTGCGCCAGCGCTGGCGGCAGGGCGACCGGCGGCTCGCTTACTCGCTCCTGCTCGGCGGGATGATCTGCGGGTTGCTTTGGGAGTTCTGGAACCACCAGGCAGCCGCGGCAGGTGGCGCCTACTGGGTCTACATCTTTCCTGATCCGCTGCGACCGCTCGGCCTGCGGTTCGGGCAGATGCCGGTGTTGGGGCTGCTTGGGTTCCCTCCGTTCGCGCTAGAGCTATTCGCGTTCTATCATTTCATCCGAGAGATCCTGGGTGGCGATCGGGTCTACTCTCCCGGCCACTCATAGAACACGAGCATCGTCCGGCCGTATTTCCGCCGGTCGATCTCGATCAACCGCCGAAGCTCGAACGATTCGTGTTCCTTCGGGTCGATCTGGGCGATCACCCAGGCATCCGGATTCAACCAGTCCCTCCCTTGGTCTAGGCTGAGCAGCGCCCGGCTCCAGAGCTTGGAATATTGGGGCGGGGCCACATAAACCAGGTCGAACCGATCCCGGGATCCCGCCTCGAGCACCGCGAACACGTCACCTTGAATCACTCGCGCCCGGTCGCTCAACCCGGTGTGCTCCAGATTTTGGCGAATCGTCTCAATTGCCCGAGGCTGCTTCTCGACGAAGGTGGAGTGGGTCGCTCCCCGGCTCAGCGCCTCGATCCCAACACTGCCCGTCCCGGCGAATAGATCCAGGAAGGCGCAGCCGTCGATCTGGGAGGCCAGAATGTTGAAAAGGGCTTCCTTGACCTGATCCCGGACGGGCCGGGTACCCTCACCGGGGACCAGGCGCAGGCGCCGCCCCTTGGCGGTGCCGGCCACTACCCGGATCGGCATTTCAGGTCAGCAGTTCGGGAATTGCTTCAGGGGTCGTGGCCACTGAAACTCCGGCCGATTCGAGGGCCGCGATCTTGTCCGCTGCCATGCCTGAACCACCCTCGATGATGGCTCCGGCGTGGCCCATCCGCTTCCCAGGGGGGGCGGTCTGCCCGGCGATGAAGCTCACGACCGACTTGGTCATGTGCTCGCCGATGAATTCGGCGGCCCGCTCCTCGTCCGTACCGCCAATCTCTCCGATCAAGACCACCGACTCGGTATGCGGGTCGGCTTCGAACAATTCCAATACGTCCAGGAAGGTGGTCCCGATAATCGGATCCCCTCCGATCCCGATACAAGTCGAGACTCCCAGTCCGCTCCGCTGCAGAGCGTACAAGACCTCGTAGGTGAGGGTACCGGAGCGCGAGACCACTCCTACCGGGCCTGGTTCGGCGATGTGGCCCGGGATGATTCCAACCTTGCATTCGCCGGGTGTCAACAAACCCGGACAATTCGGCCCGATGAGTCTGGCGCCCGCCCGGTCGAGGTATTCGCGCACCATGATCATGTCCTGGACCGGGATCCCCTCCGTGATGCATACCAGCAGCGGCACCTGCGCGTCGGCCGCCTCCAGCATTGCATCGACCGCGAAGCGGGCCGGGACGAATGATACGCTGCAGGTTGCGCCGGTCGCGGCGATCGCCTGGTCCACCGTATCGAAGACCGGGACTTTACCTTCGAGCACCCAATCCCCGCCCTTGCCCGGGGTCACGCCGGCGACAATCCTGGTCCCGTAGTCCAGCATCTGGGCCGCGTGAAAAATTCCCTCGCGTCCGGTGATTCCCTGGACCAGCAGGCGGGTGTCCTTATTGATGAGGATGCTCATCCCACCGCCTCCACCCGCGAGGCTGCAATAGCCATCCTGGCAGCCTCGTTGAGCGAAGCCGCGGTCGGCAGGTCCGCCTCCGCCAGAATCTTGCGGCCCTCCTCCTCGTTGGTGCCCACCAATCGAATCACCATCGGGACTTCCCGCCGGACCCCCTCCAGGGCCATCAAGATTCCGCGGGCAACTTCATCACAGCGAGTAATCCCACCGAAGATGTTGAGCAGGATCGAGCGAACGTTCTCGTCGGACAGGATGATCTGGAGGGCGGCCGCCACCTTCTCGGCTGCGGCCCCGCCACCGACATCGAGGAAGTTCGCCGGCTCGCCGCCCATGGACTTGATCACATCCATAGTTGCCATCGCCAGGCCGGCCCCATTGACCATACAGCCGATATCGCCGTCCAGCTTGACGTAGGAGAGCCCATACTTGCGGGCTTCCCGTTCGGAGGCGGCCTCCTCGTCTACATCCCTCATATCGGCCAGCCCGGGGTGACGGTACAGGGCGTTGTCATCCAGGATGATCTTCCCATCGAGCGCCAGGAGCTGGCCAGTGTGAGTGATGACCAGCGGATTGATTTCTGCCAGGGTGGCGTCCACATCCAGGAAAGTTTTGAACAGACCGCTGGCGATCCGTGCGAATTCCGACCACAGCTGCCGAGGCAGTTCCATCGAGCTTGCCAGATTCCGGGCCTGGTACTCACGCAATCCTAAGAACGGATCGACCCACACCCGAACGATCCGTTCAGGATCCTTGCGCGCCACCTCTTCGATGTCAATTCCGCCTTCCACGGAGGCAATCATCACCGGAACCCGGGCGGCTCGGTCGTTGGCGACTCCCAGATAGATCTCGGTCTGAATCTCAGCGGCTTCGTCGACCAGTATTTTGCGGACCGGCATATCTTTGATCCGCATTCCAAGGACCTGAGTCGCCAATTCCTCGGCCTCCTCGGGCGATCCGGCCAGCCGGATGCCTCCGGCCTTCCCCCGGCCGCCGACCAGGACCTGGGCTTTGATCACGGCCCGGCCACCCAATTCCTCGGTAATGGTTCTGGCTTCCGCGGCGGTCATTGCGACCCTTCCCCGCGGAATCGGGATCCCGTGTTGGGAAAAAAGCTGCTTGGACTGGTACTCGTGGAGCTTCATCCGGTCTCGGGGAGGTCGAATCGCATCAGCCGATCGTTACCCGAATCTACCACCCACAGATCGCCGGTGCGAGAGAAAGTCAGCCCGACCGGCAATCCGAACTGGCCGGATCCGGAACCGGAACCGCCCCACCCGAAGACGAATTCACCATCCGAGTTGAAGCAGAGCACTCGATATCCTTCGGGATCGGTAAGGCAGAGCGTGCCCAGTCGGCTCAATGCCAGGTAAGGTTTGTTCTCCACGGACTGTCCAAGCCACCCATCGATCGGCCACTCGGCCACCGCGCTGAAGACCGAGTCTGCTACCTCTTCGAAGACCTGCACTCGCTGATTCCAGGTATCCGCGACGAAGACCCGCCCCTGGCCATCGATCGCCACCCCGACCGGCTCATCCAGGCCCCCCAGCTGCAAACCAAATCCGCCGAACTGACCCAGGGGCTGGCCGTCGGCATCGAAAATCACGACCCGCTTATTGCCGGTGTCCGCCACAAACAAACGTCCCTGCTCGTCAACCGCCAGCGCCCGCGGCCCCCAGAATTCGGCCGGCTGGCCGGATTGGCCGAATTTTCCAAACATCCCCAAAAACTCCCCGCTGGCCGTGAAATGCTGGATCCGATGATTCCAGGTATCGGCAACGTACACGGTCCCATCCGGAGCCACGGCCACGCCCCAAGGTTCGTTGAAGGTCCCTGGAGGTGGCGCCGCTCCCTCTTCGGGGGGCGGGGAGAAGCTACCCCACTGCCCGAGCGGCTCTCCGGCCGGATCGAATCGTTGTATCCGATGATTCGTGGTATCCGCGACATAGAGGCTGCCGTCGGGAGCGATGGCGACTCCCCGTGGGCGAGTGAGCTGTCCGAGGCCCGCTCCGCTGCCTCCGAATACCGATACCGCATCAAGCGTGAGGAGTTTTCCAGCATACGGATCCACATACGGTTCCGGCTCGAGCGCAGCGGGCGTGATCCCATAATCCCAGATCAGGGCGGCAATGTCTTTGCGCACATAGAGTTTCATCCGGTCGGACGGTGACCATCGCTCCAGTGAGAAATCGCGCCCGGTGGCCTCCGCATATTCCGAGTAGTCACGATTGAACCAGATTTGCCACAGCGCTCCTCGCATCTGGGCCGAACTCAGCGCATTTCGCAGGCGCTCCCAGGTCAATCCGTAATAGTCCTGCATCGGCCACCACATCCGGATGTATTCGTAACTGTGATACAGATCCTGCATCAACGGGTCGATCTTGGCCCAGTTGTTGTCCCCGGCGATGACGACCGGGTAATTCAACAGATCGCGGCTCGGGGTGGCGCCGTAAAACAATGCTTGGCTGTAGTTGCGCATGTACCAGTTGATCGGCCAGGAGACATCGTCGTCGAAGGCGACTTTGATCGCCAACCCATCGGTCGTGCGGCGGGAGAGATCTTCCACTTGCGCCATGACGTTCTTCACACCGGGCGCCGCGTGGGCGTACACCAGGAACTCGGTGGCATAGTTTCCGTTGGCATAGGCTGCCCGGGAGGCGGTCCGGGCGGTCAGCCCAGCCAGGATCAAGAGGATCGCCAGCCCCCCCAGCTTGCGCAGGCCGGCCGCCGGCCAACCCCGACCGATCGCGGCCATCGCGACCCCAGTCCCAATCGCCACCGCGCCCGCCGCGAAGAGGCTGTTGGTTGCCCGGAGCTGCTCCAGCGTGCTTCCGGCGAACGGTGGCTGCGGCCCGAGCAGGCTCCCTACCGCGCGCAGCGCGGCGAGCACAAAAATCAAACCCAGCGGTGCGAGCAGCCAACCTTTCCCTTCCCGGACCATTCGCCAGTCGATCGAATCGATGAATTTCCCGATCGCCCAACCGGACAGCAGGATCAGCGGCAGAGCGATGTGCACGGTCAGCCAGGGCATTCGCTCGCCAGCGAAGGAATAGATCAAGAAGGCGGTCACCGCCCAGTAACCGAAGAACAGCATCACCGGGAATCTTTCGGGCTCGGCGGCCGCGTTTCTGCGCCGGCCGAACGACCCAACTCCCATCCAGAGCGCCAGGAGCGAGCCGAGGACCGGCAGGAATTCGTAGAACGGTAGCTCGATCAGCGCGTAGTAGTAGGCGGGCTGGCTGCCGCGCTCCACCCCGTGCTGGACGAGCCAGTAGCCCAGCGACCCGACCAGCCCGCTCCATAGGCCTTCGGCGTTCGTAAACAGGGTGGTGTAGAAGAGAAAGTACGGCAAGAAGAAGGCTCCCGCGATCGGGAGCCAGCGGCGAATATCCCAGGCCCAGCCAATTCCGAGGCTAATCAGCACCAAGAGGGAAATCACGATTCCGGTCCGAAGCCGCGAACCAGGATCTTGGAAGGCGAGCGGGTCCCATCCCAGAATATTGGCCGGAATGGCTGCCAGCTGCGGGAGGGTCAGGGTTCCGATGATGAGCAGCATGTCTAGGGAGGGAAAATCGCTCCGAAGCCTGGCGCCGAATTCGCGTGCGACAACTGCGGCGACCAAGATTCCGCCCACCAGCGCCAGCACTCCGGACAGCGCGACCAGTGGGGATAGCCCGGCCGCTGGTGCAATCTCGGCCCCCGGATCCAGCGGCTGGAGCGATTCGGTCGCCGCGCCAGTTCCGGCGGCTCGCTCTCGAAAATAGGCCACCATGGCCACCGAAGTCCCGATAACCAATGCGGCTACCCCGAGCATGAACAATGCGCGGCGGGGCTCCGAACCCCAGCGTTCGTTGAAGAGCCGCCATACCAGGTGGGCGCCCAGAAAGAGCATGGCCTGTGCGGCGTACAGGAAGGCGGTCTCCTTGGACATGAAGTGGAATGAGAGCGCCAGCGCCATCAGATACAGCCAGCGGGTCTGGCGAGTTTCGAAATAACGGAACATCGCCCAAAACATCAGCAGGGCTTCGACAACTATGAAGGCCTCGTTGCGCACATACCGGCTGTAATAAAGCATGAAGGGCGAAATGAGGATCAACCCCGCAGTCACTAAGGTCCCGGTTCGACCAAACCATTGGCGGAAAACAAATATCAATCCGACCGCCGCCACCCCGGCCAGCGCGGCCGGGATGCGGGCCGAGCCGTCCGAATCGCCAAAGAGGAAATACGAGAGGGCCACCAGATGGAACTGGAGCGGGCCGTGCATGAGCGGAGTGTGGCGGTAGCCTCGGCCCTGTTCGAGTTCCCACGAATAGAATGTGTGGAGGCTCTCGTCGTGACTCATCACCCTCGACTCGAGATCGGTGAAACGGGTCAGGACCGCCGCGACCAGCAATCCGGCCGCGAGCAAGGTTTCGGTGTTGACCTGCACCCGAACCGCGAGCAGCTTATCCAGCCAGTTCCCAGTCGGCTCTCCAACCACCATTGCCTGTTCCATGCGCTACCTCTCGATTGCGGAACGGAGGAGAATCATCTCCCGATCGGTTACAACGCGCCAGGTCCCCGGGTCAAGATCTCCGAGCAGTAACGTTCCAATTCGAATCCGGACTATTCGCTTGACCCTCAGTCCCAGGGTCTCGGCCGTCTCACGGATCTGCCTCTTCATCCCTTGGGTCAACACGACTCGCAACCAGGGTCCTTTGATTGTCTTATCCTCCAACCAGACCTTGGCCGGGCCGGTGCGGCGCGAGCCTGGCAGGGTCAAGCCTTCGGACCACTGCCGAAGCTGATCTTCGGACGGAACCTGATCGAGCAGAACCCGGTATTCCTTCTCATGCCCCCAGCTTGGATGGGTCAGGCGATTAGCCAATTCCCCGTCGTTGGTCAACAACACCAGGCCTTCGCTGTCCAGATCAAGCCGCCCGACTGGATACAACCGCACCGGCGCTTCCACCAGCTCGGTCACAGTCGGCCAACCGCCCTGCGAGCGGGCCGAACACAGAACTCCTGCGGGTTTGTGGAGCAGGATGTAGGTGAGCGGCTGCGCCGGGTTGAGCCGATGTCCGTCGACCAGAATGACGTCTGCCTCCGGGTCTGCCCGCACGCCAATAACGGCGCGCTCGCCGTTCACGGTCACCCGCCCCTCGCGGATGATCTGTTCGCAGGCACGCCTGGATCCATGGCCCGCCTGGGCCATCAACTTCTGCAATTTTGGAGCGGTCAGCCTGGCTCCTCCCGGTCTGGCTCCCCCAATGGAGGCAGCTCGTTGAGCGAGTTTAGCCCGAAGTGCTGCAGGAACTCCGGGCTCGTGCCGTAAAGGATCGGCCGGCCGGGCCCGGCACTGCGGCCGATTTCCTCGATCAGTCCATGCCGCAATAGGGTCTTGAGCGAGGCATCCGAATCGACTCCCCGGATGGAATCGATAGCCGGCCGGGTAACCGGCTGCTTATACCCGATGATGGCCAGCACCTCAACCGCCGCCCGGCTCAGCCGGGTCCGGCTATCGAGCTGCAAGAAACGCTCGACGTCTTCCGCGAACTCGGGGGCTGTCGTGAGTTGGGCCCGGCCGTGATGGCGCTGCAGACGCAGGCCGCGGTCACGATAGTCGGTTTCCAGATCGGCCAGGGCCTGGTCCACCAAGGCCGGCGGGACCTGCAGGGCGGCCGCCAGCTGGTCAAGGCTGGCTGGCCCCGGGGCGGCCAGGAGCACGGCCTCCAGGCGTTGCCGAAGAGGCTGCAGATTCGCCTGCATGCTATAATCCCGCCCCATTTTCGAAGCCTATGAACCCGCTTGAGCACCACTCCACGAGCGCCTCCCGGATGGCTCTGGGCCTTACGGCCCTCTCTCTCGTTGTCGCCGGGTTGGCCTGCCAGATCAACGTCGGCGGTCCAACCCCACCCTCCGACCCAATCCAATTCTCGACGCTTGAAGCCCTCCAGTTGGAAGACACCTGGCGGTCGGCAATTGAGGCCAGTCCGCTCGACGGCCGGGTGACCCTGGTGATCACAGAACGGGAGCTTACCGCATTCCTTGCGGCCCGAATGGCAGATGCCGAAAATCCGCTCTTGCAAGAGCCGCAGGTCCGGCTGCAAGCAGGAGAGATCCAGATCTTCGGGGTCGCCAGCGCCGGTCCACTAATGGCGAGCGCACTGTTGAGCATTCAACCGCAGGTTGACGCCGATGGAGTCCTGGCGTTCAACGTCACGACGGCAGAGGTCGGCCCACTTCCGGTCCCCGACACGCTGAAGCAAGGTCTCTCGGATCTGCTGACAGAGGCCTTCACTGGGAAACTCGGTTCCGTGGCCACGGGGATCCGAATCACATCGCTCGCCATCGCCGATGGGGAAGCTGCAATTGTCGGCGAGCTGCGGTAGCGGGCGATTATACCAACGGGCCACCCGCCCCACAATGAAACCCATCCTTGCCACTCTCCTATTCCTGATGGTCTCGGCCTGCGCGAGTCCCAAGGCGACCGCTGGGACGATCGTGGTTAGCATCGTAGCGGATGGCAACCTCTTGGAGGTCAACCTGCCGGCAGGCTCTACAGTTCAGGCGGCGGTGGAGCTCGCCGGAATCCACATGGGCGAACTCGACCGGGTTGAGCCGGCAGTCTACGCGGTGCTCACCGATGGTGCTCAGGTTCAGGTGCGGCGGCGGACCGAACGCTTCGAAGTGGAATCGCAGGTGCTCCCGTTCGTGCGGCAGACCATCCGCAATGAGGGGCTCCCAGAAGGGGAGACCCGGCTATTGCAGGCCGGTTCGAACGGTTTGGAGGAGATCAGCTACCGAGTGCTCGAGGAAGAGGGTGAACTGATTTCACGCCAGGTTTTCCAGCGCAGCGTTACCCTGGAACCGATGCCTGAGATCATCATGGTCGGCGCTCAGGCCGCTCATTCCCCGCTCAGCCTTGAAGGGACCCTGGCCTATCTCTCGGGCGGCAATGCTTGGATCATCGAGGGGAATTCTGCCAATCGGCGCCCGGTCGTGGTTTCCGGTGATTTGGATGGCCAGGTCTTCACTCTCTCACCGGATGGACGATGGCTGGCCTACACCCGCGGGCTCGGCGAGGAGGAGACCGACTTCAACGGCCTCTGGGTGGTCGACCTCGAAAACCCGGCTGCCGAGCCGCTCGACACCGGTGCGCGCAATATCGTGCACTTTGCCGACTGGTCACCCGACCCGGAGGTTCCTGTCCTTGCCTACTCGACGGTTGAACCGCGTCCCTCACCCCCTGGCTGGCAGGCCAACAATGACCTGGTGCTGTTGACCCTCAGCGCGGCAGGACGGATCGTTGGCCGCGAGTCGCTGCTGACCTCCAATCCGGGAGGGCTCTATGGCTGGTGGGGAAGCTCATTCGCCTGGGCGCCGGACGGTGTCCACCTGGCTTACGCCCGTCCTGACGAAGTCGGGCTGATCGACTCGCGCGAGCCGGGCTTCGAGCCGCTCTATTCGCTCACCCCGTACCTGACCGGCAGCGATTGGGCCTGGGTGCCCGGGGTCGCCTGGGGATCCAACAGCCGCACTCTCTATTTGGTGAACCACGGATCTCCGATCGGCTTCGAGGAGCCGGGCTCTTCGCCGGTCTTCGACCTGGTCGCAGTGAACTGGCCGGGCGGCGCCGAGATTCCGATGGTCGGTCGCACCGGCATGTTTGCTTATCCCTCCGCCTCTCCGGTCCAGATCCTTGATAGCGGGGAGATTGCTGGACAGGTCGCCTTCCTGCAGGCTTTGACCCCGCTCAAGAGCGAGCTCAGCGCGTACCGATTGATGGTTATGGACCGAGACGGCAGCAATCTCCGAGCCATCTTTCCGGAAGCAGGCGATCCGGGAATCGGGCAGGCCGAGTTGTCACCCCCGGCCTGGTCCCCAAGCGCCGCCAGGTTGGCCCTGGTGTATCGCGGCGATCTCTGGGTGGTCGATGTGGTGAGCGGCAGCGGGCAGTCGCTCACCGGCGATGGGCTCACCCTCGCCTTCGATTGGAAGCAGTGATGGAAGCCGTCGCCGAGGATGAGGTCGGGTGCGAATTGTCGTAACTGGCGGCGCCGGATTCATCGGGTCGCATTTGTGCGATCGCCTGCTGTCCGACGAGCATGAAGTGATCGCCATCGACAACCTGGTGACCGGACAGGCCGAGAATATCGCCCATCTCTCCGGCCACGAGCGCTTTGGATATATTCGAGACGACGTTTCGAACTTCATCTCGGTGCCCGGCAAGGTCGACCTGGTTTGTCATCTGGCCTCCCCTGCCAGCCCCAATCCCACATCGCCCTACGGCTATCCGCAGCTGCCCATTCAGACCCTCAAGGTCGGGGCATTGGGCACCCATAATGCCCTCGGGCTTGCCAGGGCCAATCAGGCGGTGTTCTTACTGACCTCCACTTCGGAGGTTTACGGCGACCCGCAGGTCCATCCGCAGCGTGAGGATTACTGGGGCCATGTTGATCCGGTGGGTCCGCGGTCAATGTACGACGAGGCCAAGCGGTTCGCCGAGGCAATCACTACCGCCTATCACCGTTACCACGGACTCGACACCCGGATCGCGCGGGTCTTCAATACCTACGGACCCCGGATGCGGCTAGATGATGGGCGGGTAGTGCCGAATTTCCTGTGCCAGGCCCTCGCCAATCAGCCGCTGACGGTCTACGGAGATGGACAACAGACTCGCAGTTTTTGCTATATCGACGATCTAATCGAGGGCCTATCCCGGCTGATGCTTACCCCGGTCCACGATCCGCTGAATCTAGGCAATCCCCAGGAGATCACCATGTTGGACCTGGCAGAAACCGTCATCCGGCTGACGGGCAGCCGGGCCGGCATCGAAGTGCTCGCCGAACGGCGCGGCCCGACCGATCCGCAGCAGCGGAGGCCGGACATCGGGCGGGCCAAAGAGCTGCTCGGATGGGAGCCGCACATCGGATTGGAAGACGGGCTCCGGCGGACCATCGAGGACTTCCGGAGACGGTTGTGAGGCAGCGGGCCCGCCGCGAGCTGACCCGCTTCACCAAGTTCGCTGTCGTTGGAACCATTGGGGCAGTTGTCGACTTTGGGGCCTTCAACCTGTTTCGGGGGGGTCTCGGGATTCCGGCTATTCTGGCTCAGGCCCTGTCGTTCAGTGCGGCACTGACCAGCAACTTTCTCTGGAACCGGTTCTGGACCTATCCGGACTCGCGCAGCAAGGATTGGCGCCATCAGGCCACTCAGTTTGCTCTCGTGAACCTGGTGGGCTTGGCTATACGCACTCCAATCTTTGTCGTGGCCGAACCCGGCATGATTAGGCTGGCCGAACGGTTGCTGCCCGTGCTTCCCCGGCTTAGATTCTCAATCGAAGCCGCCGCCCTGGGATCCAATTTGGCGCTGGCTGTGGCAGTGATCGTGGTGTTGTTCTGGAACTTCGGAGCGAATCGGGTGTGGACCTACTCGGACGCTCGTTGAGCTGCAAGCCGGCCGTAATCGGCGTGAACACCCCCGGCTTGTATAATCACTGATTAGGAACCCAGGTGCCCTCCAACCGCAAACCCATTCCGATCTATACCACTCGCGGCGACTGGGCCGCGTTGATGGTCTTCCCCTACCTTTACAACACCATGGGTGAGTGGATCGGCTGGGTGACTTCGGAAAAGCAGGTCTTCAACATCGACGGCATGTATGTGGGCTGGCTGACCGCCGAGCCGCGCATCCTGCGCAAGCGACATCTGGAGAAGAAGATTGAGCGCCGCAGCTCCCCTCCGGCTCCAGATAAGATCCGCCCTCCGGCCACTGTTCCGCTCCCGCCGATGATGGCCGAGCTTCCGTACGAGATCATGGATATCTTCGAAGAGGACCTACAGCTGCTCACGACCGCCGATCACGGTGAATTCAAACAGGACATGGATTGACCGCTAACGCATCCAAACCGGTTAGCGCCTCCCGGGTCACCCTCAGCCAGCTCATGCAGCCTCAATTCGCCAATCTGCGCGGAGCCGTCCATGGGGGCTGGATCATGAAACTGGCCGATGAAGCGGGCGGACTCGCCGCAGCTCGCCACGCTCAGTCGCCGGTCGTCACCGTGGCGATTGATCAGATGAGTTTTCACTCCCCGATCCGGATCGGTGATCTAGTCATCCTGGAGGCAGAAGTCACCTTCGTAGGCAATTCATCTCTCGAAACCCGGGTCCAAGTGACCGCGGAAGATCCGCTGACCGGCGTGCGTACTCACACCAACACCGCTTACCTGGTCTATGTCGCCTTGGATCAAAGGGGCCGCCCAACTCGGGTTCCCCGGTTGGTTCCGGAAACCGAGTCCGAATCGCGACGGATGGAGCGCGGTGAGCGCCGCCAGGCGGAACGGCTTGCCCGCCTGAAACACGAAACGCTGGAGGCCTCCCGGTGAGCGAGCCGGTCGGCAGTTTGACTCAACTGCTGGAGCTAGCGAGCTCACGCCGCTTCCTTGAAGCCCCGCTGACCGAGGAGCTGGGGTTGGCCGAGGAGCTGCCGTTTCCCTTCCTGGGCATCGTGGGTCAACCTGAGATGAAATTGGCGCTGCTGTTGGGACTCATCAACCCGAATGTCGACGGCGTACTCCTGATCGGAAATCGAGGCACGGGGAAGACCACTGCGGTCCGCAGCCTCGCCGGCTTGCTCCCCGAAGTCGATCGGAGCTTGTGCGGCTACGGTTGCCTGCCAGAGGACATCGAGGGAGGCGGGCTGGACGAGGTCTGTCCGGATTGCGCCCGCAAATACGGGGAGGGCCAGCCGCTGACCTACCGGGACCGGGTTCAACTGATCGAATTGCCGTTGAACTCGGGCCTGGACGACGTGGTGGGTGGAATCGACGAGCATGCACCCATGCCGCGCCGAATGCGCTTGAGACGAGGGATCCTGGCCCGGGCCGATCGGAACCTGCTTTATGTCGACGAGGTGAACCTGCTCTCGGACGAGATCGTCGACTCGATCCTGGACGCGGCGGCCCAAGGCTCCTACACCGTGCGCAGGGGTGGGACCGCGGCCAGTTATCGCTCCCGATTTGTGCTGATCGGGTCGATGAATCCGGAGGAGGGCCGACTGCGTCCTCAGATCCTCGACCGATTCGGGCTCCGGGTACTCGTACGCGGGCTGCAGAGCAAACCGCTGCGGCTGGAGGGTTACCGGAGGGCGATATCCTTCCGCAGCAACCCGCGACAGGTGATCCGTGAATACGCACATTCAACCGAGTCGATTCGGACCGAGTTGCAGAACGCTCGGGAGGCACTGCCCAAGGTCGAGCTCTCACGCCAGGCGGAGCGCTTCGGGCTGAACCTGATCAAGCAGCTGGGGATCGACTCGCTGCGGGCCGAGATCACTCTCTTCGAAGCCGCCCGGGCCCACGCAGTTGCCGACGGCCGGCAACTGGCCTCGCCCAAGGACGTGCGAGCCGTCGCCCCCATGGCAATCCGCCTGAGGCGCTCGGCATTCATGAAGGATTTCTTCCGTTCCCAGCTCAAGGAGCAACAAGAACTCGACCGCCTGCTCAGTAAACTGACCACCCGGAAGAGCTCGAGGTCGTGAACAACAAAACTGGCCAGCGAAGGCTGGCCAGTTAGCTCGAGAGATTCGCAGGTCCCTAGCCCATGTTTTGATCGATATAGGTCACGGCCTCCCCAACGGTCGTGATCTTCTGGGCGTCTTCGTCGGAGATCTCTCCGCCAAACTTCTCCTCAAAGGCCATGATCAGCTCGACCAGATCGAGCGAGTCTGCTTCCAGATCCTCGCGGAATTTTGCAGTCGGTGTGACTTTCACTTCCTCCACACCCAGCAGATCTACGATGATGTTTCGCACGTCGGCATATGTGTCGCCCATGGCTTCCCTCCAGCGCCTAAGTTTGCGGCGATATTGTAATTCAACTCCCCCAGTTTGACGCCGCCCTACCCGGCTGATATGATCTCCCCATTCAACACCCCGAGATGACCAAAGTTACGGCCCAGCGCAAGTCGGACCACATTCGGGTCAACCTGGAAGAGAATGTGCGGTCCGCTCTGAGCACCGGGCTGGAGCGATTGCGGTTCGAACATAACGCACTGCCTGAGCTTGATCTGGGCGCGGTCGATACCCGGCTCGCTTTCCTCAACCGGCAGCTCAACGCCCCCCTCCTGATATCCTCGATGACCGGAGGCACCGAGCAGGCCCGGACCATTAACCGGGCATTGGCCGAGGCCGCTCAGCAAACTCGAGTCGCGATGGGACTGGGATCGGTGCGGGCGGCGATAGAAGATCCGAGTCTGGCGGACACCTTCACCGTTCGGGAGTTCGCACCCGATGTGCTGTTGTTTGCCAACCTGGGAGCGGTCCAGTTGAACTACGGCTATGGGTTAGCCGAAGCTCAGCGGGCAGTCGAGCTCATCGAGGCCGACGCGCTGGTGTTGCATCTTAACGCGCTGCAGGAGGCCCTGCAGCCCGAAGGCGATGTCAACTTCAGCGGCCTGCTGGTCAAGATCGAAGGGATTTGCCGAGGTCTTTCCGTGCCGGTGGTGGCGAAGGAAGTGGGTTGGGGGATCTCGCCCTCGGTTGCGCGACGGTTGGTGGGCGCCGGGGTGGCCGTGATCGACGTGGCAGGCGCTGGGGGAACCTCCTGGTCTCAGGTAGAGATGCACCGCTCCCCTGACCCGAGCGCGGCTGCCGTGGCGGCCGAGTTTGTCGACTGGGGCATCCCCACCGCGCGGGCAGTAGCCGATCTTCGGAGCGCGATGCCCGGGCTCCCATTGATCGCCTCCGGGGGCTTACGGGGAGGGATCGACCTTGCGAAGGTTTTGGCCCTGGGGGCGAGGATCGGGGGGATGGCCGGGCCATTCTTGCGGGCCGCCGTCGAATCCAGCGAAACGGTGATCGAGCTAATCGGACGCACAGTCCGGGTATTGCGAATCGCGATGTTCGCAACCGGGTGCTCCGACCTGGCGGCCCTGCGAAACACTCCGTTGGTTCCGGATCTTTGAGCGAGCCGATTCCGCACGTCGGCCAAATGCTGGGGTCGGTGCAGGCCGACCTGCAGGCCTTCGCCGGCCAGTTGAAATCCGATCCTGTGCTCTATCAAATCGTCGAGCACCACTTTGGTTGGGCGGAGGCTTCGGTGCGCGGGAAAGGCGTGCGCCCGCTGCTCTGCCTGCTCTGCTGCGCCGCGGCCGGGGGCGATTGGAAGGCCGCCCTGCCGGCCGCCACCGCGGTTGAGTTGATCCACAATTTCTCACTCATCCACGATGACATTCAGGACCGAAGCGAGTTCCGGCGGCATCGGCAGACCGTCTGGAAAGTCTGGGGTGAAGCTCTGGCAATCAATGCGGGTGACGCGCTCTTCTCACTCGCCCGCTTGTCAACTCAAAGGCTCGCGCTGCCTCCCTCCCGGCTGCTTTCTGTACACCTCATTCTGGATGAGGCCTGCCTCGAGCTCACCCGGGGTCAGCAACGCGATCTGGGGTTCAGTAGCAACGGCGAGGGCACCCTGGCCAGGTATTTGCGGATGATCGAAGCAAAAACCGCCTCGCTTTTGGGCGCCAGCGCCGCGGCCGGCGCGATGGTGGCAGGCGCGCCCGCCTCCCGCCAGGCGGCCTTCCAAGCCTTCGGACGCGAGTTGGGTCTGGCGTTTCAGATCTTGGACGATGTGCTCGGCCTCTGGGGTGCGCCTGGCCAGACCGGCAAGTCGGTTGGCCAGGATCTGCTGGAACGCAAGCCATCCTTCCCGGCCCTCTATGCGCTCGAACATGAGCCATCGTTCGCCGCGTTGTGGGATGATTCCACGAGCCAACTGACCACGCTGCTTGGCGCGCTCGAAGCGGCGGGCTCGCGGGAGGCGGCCGACCGGACGGCCGGCGAATACACCACCGCCTGCCTGACCAGTCTCGCGGCGGCCAAACCGGAAGAGGCAGCCGCGGCCGCTTTGCGGAACCTGGCCAACGGGCTCCTCCACCGGGACTCCTGATCGTCGATTCGCATATAGGGCGACGGTTTCATTGCGTGCCAAAGCGTGCATGCTATAATCTTCGACGATCGCTCCTTTGGTCCCTAGAAGGAGCATTCTTAATATGAAGAGGACCACTAAGGCCCTTTCGGAAAGCTCCAGCGAGACCGCCCAGCTCGGCCAGCTTGAGCCCGGCATTACGCTGCAGGAGCGCTATCTTGTGCTCGCACTGCAAGGCGCGGGAGGGATGAGTTCCGTTTACCGCGCCCGCGACCTGCACTTCCCCAATGTCACCAAGGCGGTGGCGGTCAAGGAAATGATCAACATGGCCACCGACCCCACGATGCACGAAATGATCGTACGCAATTTCGAACGGGAAGCGGATCTGCTGGCCACCCTCTCCCACCCTGCGATCCCCCGAATTTACGACTACTTCACCCACGACAACAACTCATACTTGGTAATGGAATTTATCGATGGCAAGGACCTCGAAGCGCTGCTGCGCGAGACCGAAGGCGCGCTGCCCGAGGATCAGGTGGTGAATTGGGCGATCGAGCTGTGCGACGTTCTGTTCTACCTCCACGACCACAAACCCCAGCCCGTGATCTTCCGGGACGTGAAGCCCTCCAATATCATGATTGACAACCACGGCAGCATCCGGCTGATTGACTTCGGAATCGCGCGCAACTTTCAGCCCGGCACGAAGGGGACGATGATCGGGACCGATGGCTATGCGCCCCCGGAGCAGTATCGAGGCGAGGCTTCCCCGGCCGGGGATCTATATGCTCTGGGAGCGACCCTCCACCATCTGCTCACCCGCAAGGATCCGCGCGCCGAACCGCCCTTCTCGTTTTCTGAGCGGCCGATTCGCAAACTAAATCAGAGTGTGTCGACCGAGACCGAGGCCGTGATCAACACGGCCCTGGCCTATGACCCGCAGGATCGCTTCTCCACCGCCGCAGCGATGAAGTCGGCCCTGATAGCCGCCGCGAAAGAGACCGGCATTCTGGTCTCTCCAAGGACTGCAACTACCGCAATCCGTCCACGCAATGAAGTCCAGGAAGTCTGGTCATTCGAGTGCGAGGACGAAATCCGCGGTTCCCCCCTCGAGGCCAAAGGCGTGGTGTACGTAGGTTGCTACGATAACAACTTGTATGCCCTAAAGGCTGAGACCGGGGAGTTCCTTTGGAAATTCGCGACGGAAGGCGGGATCGTTGGGAAGCCGTGCACAGACGGAGAGCTGGTGTATGTGGCCTCCGAGGATACGCGGCTGTACGCGGTCTCGGTCGAGAAAGGGGCCCTGGCCTGGACTTACTACTCGGCGGGGCCTATTCGCTCTTCACCGGTCATCTCAGAAGGGCACGTGTTCTTCGGCAGCGATGATGCCCGGCTGCACGTTGTCAATATGTTTAATGGAAACTCAGCCTGGAAGCAGGAAGTCGCCGGGCCGATTCGGTCGACCCCCTTGATCACGGGAGACCGAGTGTATTTTGGATGTGAGAGCAGCGACCTCTACTGTTACGATTTCCGCGGCGAGATGAAGTGGCGGTTCGGCAAGGCGAAGCGCGCCATCACTTCCTCCCCGATTCTGATCGAGGGGATGCTCTATTTCGGCTGCAAAGATTGGTCCTTGTACGCGGTGGAAGCGGAAGCGGGCTGGCAGATCTGGAAGTTCCGGATGGGCCAGCCGACGATCTCCTCACCGGTGTTTGCCGAGGGCCGGATCTACATCGGAAGCGGCGATGGGAGGATCTACGCGGTCGAGGCCCGCAGCGGCCGGGAAGTCTGGCACTATCAGACCGAGCACCAGGTCAACGGCTCCCCGCTGATTTTCGAGGACTCTATCTATTGCGGATCGGTGGATAACTCGATGTACTGCCTGGACATGCGATCGGGGAGGCTGCGCTGGCAGTTCCAGACCGGCGGACCGATCACTGGGACGCCGACGGTTGCCAACAATCGATTGTATTTCGGCTCTCACGACCACCGGGTCTATGCGCTCCTCACCTAGGAACTAAGCCTGTTTCCTACCCGGACCAAGCTAGCCAGCCAGCCGCCAGCATGACTTTCCTCCAACGAATCTTCGGAAAGGGCCAGCCCCCGGGCCCATCTCCGGACCGCATCGAGACCGCGCCTTTGGATCCTTCCGTCATCGACGCTGCAGCGTTGAGCAACCGGATTCTGGTCGGAGCTTCCCAATCCACCGGGGTCGAGCGAGCCCACAACGAAGATGCCTTGTTTTCCCTGATCGGCAGCTCGTCCGGCCAGGCGGCCGTCCCCAACTTTGGGCTTTTTGTGGTCGCCGACGGGATGGGCGGACACCGCTCGGGAGAAGTAGCCAGTGCCATCTCCGTACGAGCCGTCGCCCAGCGCTTGGCCAAGGAAACCTTGCTGAGGCTCTTCGAGTCCGACGAGCAGCTGGATGGCCAGCCGCTCCAGGATCAGGTGCGCAAGGCACTCCAAGAGGCGAATAACTCGGTGGTCAGTCGAGTTCCAGGAGGCGGCACGACCCTCACCGCAGCCTTGATGCTCGGCAATCAGATGACGATCGGGCATGTGGGTGACAGCCGAGCTTACGTCATTACTAATGGCCAGGCAAAGGTCCTCACTCGAGATCACTCGCTCGTCAAGCGACTCGAGGAGCTCGGCCAGCTGACCGAGGCCGAGGCCGCCACCCACCCACAGCGCAACGTGCTCTACAAGGCGATCGGCCAGGGTGCCAACCTTGAGGTGGATGTTGTCACCCACCCCGTTCCTCGCAATGGTTTCCTCCTGATATGCTCGGACGGTTTGTGGGGCGTCGTCCCGGAAGCCGAACTCCTGCGGATCGCCTGGAGTGCCGAGCATCCGCAGGCTGCCTGTGATGAGCTCGTCCGGGCGGCCAATTCCGCCGGCGGGCCGGACAACATCACTGTAATCATGGTCTACTTTCCACCGGCCTAGAATCTGGTGACCGAAGAACTCGATTTCTATACCCTGCTGGGGGTTCCTCGCAGCGCCTCGGTGGAAGAAATTCGCCGAGCGTATCGGGAGGCTGCCTTGCGGCTGCATCCGGACAAGAACACCGGTCCGGGAGACACCGAGCTATTCCTCAAGGTCAACAAGGCCTACGAGATTCTCAGCGACCTGGATCAACGAGCGGTCTATGACCAGGGTTTGACGGAGCATGAGGCGGAGCTGTCTGCCCGTTCTAGCTTCAAGGCCGCGGTGATCCAAAGCCGCCGGAAACTGCTTCAACTCGATGAGCCCCAGGTCCACTATCTGCTGCTGGATGTCCTGCCGAATGCTGATTTGCCGACTATCCGGCCTCCGATCAATCTAGCGCTGGTGCTTGACCGTTCCACTTCGATGCGCGGCGCTCGGCTGGATCAATTGCGCTCTGCCGTGATCAAGATCCTGCAGAGCACCGAGCACGGGGATTCGACTTCGATTGTCACATTCAGCGACCGGGCCGAGCTGGTAGTTTCCCCCGACCAAGCCCGCGACATGTCGGTAGCCCGTGCCCGGCTCAGCCTGATCCAGGCCAGCGGTGGGACTGAGATCGGACAGGGGCTGCGGGCCGGCCTCAATGAACTCGAGAAGTACTTTTCACGGGAAGGCATCAATCACCTGATCCTCTTCACCGACGGACGGACTTATGGCGACGAGGACGAGTGCATTCAAATCGCCGACTACTGCGCCTCGAAGGGCATCACCATCCACGGGGTGGGAATCGGGAACGACTTCAGCGACCGCCTGCTGGATGACCTGGCGAGTCGAACCGGGGGCAGTGTGGCGTTCCTGGATGGACCGCAGGCGATCGTCGGGGTGATGGAGGGTATCTTCGAGGGGTTGGGCCGTACGGTGGCGAGCCGGCTTCGGCTGGAAGGGGCGGTCGCCCCTCAAGTCGATCTGCGCTCGTCCTTCCGCCTGCTGCCGGAACCCATGCCGATGGGGGACAGCCTGCCCATGAACCTGGGCAATTTGCCGCGGGACGGAGTCATTCGGGTGCTCTTGGAGCTGGTAATCCATCCGATCGGCAAAATAAACGAGCTCACCCTGGCCCACTTCACCATAGATGGGGATATACTGGGCAAGGGTAGCAGCAGCGTCGCCCTGCCAGTCCAGGTTCGGATTCCGGTTTCGACTGACCCAGACACGGATCCGCCCGCCGAGCAGATCACGTCGGCCCTGAGCCAGATCTCGCTCTATCGCATGCAGGAGAAGGCCCGGCACGAGGCCGAGCTTGGGCAGTCCGGCCAGGCAGCCCGCCGGCTTGAAAACCTGGCGACCCAGCTGCTGGCCAACGGGGAACGGGAGTTAGCGAGGGCCGCACTGAGCGAGGCTGACCGGCTGACCCACTCGCGCCGCCTGTCCAGTGAAGGTGAGAAAGTGCTCAAATACGGCACCCGGGCCTTGCTGCTTCCTGCCCGCACCGGTGATTCGTGATTGAATGCCCAACTTGCAGACATCAAGAATTTGTCGGAACCCTCTACTGCAGTGAATGCGGTACCCGTCTGGTCCATACGGCACCGATCGCGCTGGACGAAATGTTGGAGTCGGAAGCTGCAGGGGATGACGGCTTACCTGCGATCCGTGGACTGGCCCCCGGCGCAGTGTTCGGTCTGAGGGTAGTGGAGACCGGAGACATGGTTTCGCTCGTCGGTCGGGACAACTTCACTCTGGGCCGATCCATGGGCGGGCAGGCTATTGTCCCCGACGTGGACCTCGATGCCTATGGTGCTCAAGACCAGGGGATCTCTAGGCTGCACGCGGAAATCCGATTGGACGCAGAAGGGGTGCACGTGGTGGATCTGGATTCGGTAAACGGCACCCTGATTAACGGCAAGCGAATTGAACCCCAGCAGCCGCGCCGGCTGCGCCACAAAGACATTATCCAGCTCGGGCGCCTCCGGCTGCAGTTGGTCTCGCGCTCGCGGAGCTAGGTAGGAGAGGAAATGCCCACTTCGGTCATGGTCCACCTCACTGGCGAAGACCCGGTCCTTGGTGAGATCGAGGCAGTCCCTTCACCGACTGACACCAGCGTCACGGTCAACAACCCGCGTCGGCGCGACGGGAAGGACCTTCCCTATCTGGATGGCAATGTGGTGACCGTGGTTTGGCCAATGCATCGGGTCAATTTCATCGAGATTCTGCCAACGGCCGAGGAAGAAGAACTAATCGGCTTTGTCCGCGAGTAGCAGCCCCGCCCGGCCGAGGCGGGTCCTGGTTGTTGACGACGAGCCCCGCCTCATCCATTTCATCCGGTTGAATCTGGAGCACGACGGCTTCGAAGTCATCGAAGCAACTGCGGGCGATCAGGCGCTCGCCTCGCTGCGGGATCGCCTGCCGGACTTGATCCTGCTGGATGTGATGATGCCGGAGCTGGACGGCTTCGAGACCCTGCAGCTGATCCGAGAGATTTCGACCGTCCCGGTGATCATGCTGACCGCCAAAGGCGAGGAAGAAGACCGGATTCGCGGCTTGGAGCTGGGCGCCGATGACTACATCTCCAAGCCCTTCAGCCCGCGGGAAATGGTGAGCCGGGTCAAGGCGGTGCTGCGGCGGACCGAAACCCCAAGCCCCCCAATCCACGAGAAGATCGTGGTCGATGAGCGCCTGTCGATGGACTTCGATCGGCGGGAGATCATCGTGGACGGAGCTTTAGTCCAGCTTCGACCGACCGAATTCAAGCTCTTGTATCACCTGGTGCAGAACGCTGGCTGGGTGGTGCCCCACGACCAGCTGCTCGCCAAGGTCTGGGGCTACGAATATCGGGATGAGACCCACTACCTGCGGCTATACATCAATTACCTGCGGCAGAAATTGGAAGCCGACCCTGCCAACCCGCGCTACATCCTCACCGAAAGAGGGGTCGGCTACCGGTTCGTCGACTTCCGCCGCAAGAACCCCCCGGAGTGATGCTGACTTTGTATCCTTAGCCTCAGCACTGGTGGAGCAGCCGGCCGGCGCTCCAGTTCCGGCTCAGGCATGTTCACCGCACGGGCAGAGCTCCCGCAGATACTCCCAGGTGTAGATCCCAAACGAGTGTCCGTCTTTCCACACCAGCTGGATGGCATAGTTCCCAACCGAATCGACCCGCTCGAGCTCAGTTGCTCCAGGAGCGTCCAACGGAATTCGAATGGGCGCCGGTCTGCCCGGCTCGCCCCGGCACTGTGCACACGGGCAGGCGGCCCGCAGGTCTGCGAATCGGTACTCGCTGTGATGGCCATCGCTCCAGTCTACTAGCAATAGCCCACGCGATCGCGACCCGGCTACCTTCAACGGGCGAAGGTCCATCCTAGGGTTCCAGGCTCCGCAGGAATGAGTCGGCTGCCCACCCCGTCGCGGCAGGATCGTATAGATTGGCGATCCGCCACCAGCTGAGGCCATCCGAGATCACGGGGCCCTCAACCACCTGGAAGACTTCGCTCTCCAATCCCAGGATCAGAATGGGTGCCTCCAATCCCGGCGACCCTCGGATGCGCAATCCGTCTCCTTGGGTGCCGTAGACTTCGACCAGGTCTCCGACCGTAAACGGTTTCAGCGGTTGCTGGTCGGGGGTCGGTGATCCAGGCGGGACCGGAGTGGGCGATGGCTCCGGGCTCGCCGTGGGAATTGGGAGGGCGGTCGGGATGGGAATAACCGTCAGGATCGGAGGCGGCCCGGCGAGGGTGGCCGACCTGCCCCCCAGCCTTGCGGCGATCAGGATGATCAGCGCGACCAGAACTCCAAGCGCCGCGCCGGCCAAGCGCAATAGCCATCCCCGGTTCGGACGGATCAATTCGGTTGAATCCCGCTCTCCGGTTCCGGCAGGAGCACGTTTAGCGAGTTTCGCAGAGTATGGAACTCAACCGGCGAGCTGACCAAATGCGGCTCTCCGTCGAAATGTATATGAAACGTCGCTTCCGATTCAAAGATTGCTCGGCTGGCTTGGAAATGGACCACCCCGGGAGCCTCGGAGTGAGAGCCGAGGAAGATCTGAACGACGCGGGTGACCGCGTCTTTTAGCGAGCGACCTCCGATCAGCCAGAAGTCCAGCTTGCCATCATCGAACCTGGCCTCCGGGCTGAGCTCGATCAATCCCCCGGCATACTTCCGGATATTGCTGGCGATCGCGGCCAGAAATCGGCCTTCCCACACCTGCTCATCCGCCCGAACGATCAGGTCGACCCCTTCCCATCCAATGGAGTTCCACAGGGCTAGAATCCCGTAGTGCATCGTACCGAAGGTCTTCGTCCAGCGCTCGCGGGGCTCGATCCTGTTTACGATCTCCGCGTCGAGTCCAATTCCAGCCCAAAGCAGAAACTCGCGTCCACCGGCGCTTCCCATATCGACCTTATGGACCCTCCCCCTCGCCAGCCGATCCGCGGCCCTTTCCAGCGCGAAGAGATGAATCCAATCCAAGCGTTCCAGGCCGATCTCCTTTGCCCAGACATTCGCGGTGCCGGACGGCAGCACGCCCAGGGCCACCTCGCTGCCGCTCAGCGTTGCGGCTACCGTTCCCACCGTTCCATCTCCGCCTGCTACAAAGACTGCTTCGCAGCCCAGCCGAATGGCTTCCTGCGCTACCCGCACGATCTCGCCGCCATCGTGGACTTCCTGCACGTCGATGTCCCAACCCGCCTTGCTGAGCACCTGAACCGCCCGGCTGAGCAGCCAGCCGGCGGGGAACCTGCCTGCGGCAGGATTGTAGATTAGCCGTGCGGTGCGCATTTGTGCCGCATTTCAGGTGACCCGCCATTATAGCTGAGCGGGTATTGCTACCCGTCAAAGCGGAGTTTAGAATCGGGTCGACATGGGCGAGGAACTGGTCGGCGGACGGTATCAGGTGCTGCGGTCGATCGGCGCCGGCGGCATGGCCGACGTGTACTTGGCCCGCGACCTCAACCTGCAGCGCGAGGTCGCGGTCAAAGTGCTCCGGCCCGATTTTTCCCGCGACTCCGCCTTCCGGGTCCGCTTCCTTCAAGAAGCCCGAGCGGCCGCCAACCTAACCCATCCGAATATCGTCACCATCTACGATTTCGGCGAGGACCCCCAACGGCTCTTCATCGTGATGGAATTTGTGGACGGCACCGACCTGAAGACCCTGATCCACCGCCGAAGCACGATCGGGCGCCCGGCGGCCCTCGACCTGTTGATTCAAGTGTGTGAAGGTGTTGGCTATGCGCATCGTGCAGGGCTGGTCCACTGCGACCTGAAGCCGCAGAACATCCTGGTGTCCAACGCCGAGCGGGCCAAGATCACCGATTTCGGGATCTCGCGGGCGTTGGCCAGCATCCCGCTCGATGAACAGCGGGATATCGTCTGGGGCAGCCCGCAGTATTTCTCTCCCGAGCAGGCCAGCGGTGCGGCCCCCTCGCCCGCCAGCGACGTCTATTCGCTTGGGGTCGTGTTGTACGAAATGCTGACCGGCCGGCTGCCGTTTGAAGCCGCCGACCCTCGACTGCTGGCCGAGCTCCATCAGGTTGGTTCGGTACAGCCCCCGAGCCAACACGATCCTTCGATCCCAGCCGCGCTCGACCAGATCATCCAGAAGGTGCTCTCGAAAGAGCCCTCTGCTCGCTATCGCACCGCCGACCAATTCAGCCGGGTACTGCAGAGCTTTGCCGCGGGCCGCCCGCCGCGGGGGCTTGATCTTTCCCATGTCGCCACTCAGGCCGTGCAGTCCATTCGTCCCGAACAGCTCGACTGGCGGGCGGTGGCACTCGGCATGCTGGCCTTCCTGGCGATCGGCGGGCTGGTTCCGCTGTGGCTGTGGGTGTGGCTCTTGTACCAGTAGCCAGGGGTACCCTGCTCACCGGAAGCAGCGCGGGCTGCCACCGCGCTGGCTCCCTTCGGCCCCCGCTTCAGGTCCGGTGCTGGTTTCTGAATGGTGGCTACGGTATAATCCACCCGAGCCGGGCAGATCTGCCCGCTCACTTGACAGGGCAAATCCAACTTGCTGAACAGCGCACGCGGCCGTAACTCGCTCGTCCTGCTCATCCTGGGGTTGATTGTGATCGTCCTGGTGTTCCAGTTCCGATCCAACGCACCCCAGCCAACCAGCTTGGCGCTCAATGAGGTCGCCGCCAAGATCCAGGCCGGCGAAATCACCAAGCTGGTCATCGATGACAACGACCTGGAAATCGAGCTTAACGACCAGACTCAGGCGATCTCCCGGGCCGAATCCGGTCGGCCGGCTATCGAACAGTTAAAGGACCTGGGAGTCACCGCCGACGACCTCGCTCCGGAGCGGATCGAGCTCCTGATCAAGCAGCCGAGCGACTTCAATCAGATCATCACTCTGGTGACCTACCTGCTTCCCGGGCTCTTGGTAGTTGGCCTGATTTTCTTCATGCTCCGCCAGGCCCAGGGATCGAACAACCAGGCCCTCTCCTTCGGCAAGAGCCGGGCCAGGATGTTCACCGGGGACCAACCGACCGTGACCTTTGAGGACGTGGCCGGGGTGGACGAGGCCAAGGAAGAGCTGCACGAGGTCGTGGAGTTCCTCAAAGAGCCGGAGAAGTTCATCAAACTCGGCGCCCGTATCCCGAAAGGCGTACTGCTGATCGGAGCCCCGGGTACCGGGAAAACGCTGCTGGCCAAAGCCGTCTCCGGCGAGGCTGGGGTGCCCTTCTTTTCGATTTCCGGCTCGGAATTCGTCGAGATGTTTGTCGGAGTGGGGGCCAGCCGGGTGCGCGACCTGTTCGACCAGGCCAAGCGACACTCCCCCTGTATCGTATTCGTGGATGAGATCGACGCAGTCGGCCGCCACCGCGGCGCCGGCCTAGGTGGGAGCCATGACGAGCGCGAGCAGACCCTTAACCAGATGCTGGTGGAGATGGATGGGTTCGACACCGACACCAGCGTGATCATTGTCGCCGCTACCAACCGCCCTGACATCCTCGACCCTGCCCTGCTGCGCCCCGGGCGATTCGACCGGCGGGTGATCCTCGACCGGCCGGACATGCGCGGCCGGGAGCAGATCCTGAATGTCCATACCAAGGGAATGCCGATCGACCATGCCAACGTGGACCTCAAGACCATAGCCAAGGCCACCCCGGGCTTTGTCGGAGCCGACATCGAAAACCTGGTCAACGAGGCGGCCATCCTTGCCGCCCGCCGCAATAAGACCGAGATCGGACCGGATGAATTCCAAGAGTCGATCGAACGAGTGATCGCCGGACCGGAACGCAAGAGCCGCATCATCAGCGAAGAAGAGAAACAGATCGTTGCCTATCATGAAGCCGGCCACGCAGTGGTGATGCATGTCATTCCGGAAGCCGACCCGGTCCATAAGGTGAGCATTATCGCCCGCGGCATGATGGGCGGCTTCACGATGGCGCTGCCAACAGAAGACCGCACTCTCACTTCCCGCAACAAGATCAAGGCCGATATGGCCGGCCTGCTAGGCGGCCGGGTCGCCGAAGCGCTGGTCTTCAATGACATCACTTCCGGGGCTTCCAACGATCTCGAGCGGGTGACCCAGTTGGCCCGCGGCATGATCACCCGCCTGGGCATGAGCGAAGAGCTCGGCCCGATGGTCTACGGGCAGAAGGAAGAGCTGGTATTTCTGGGGCGCGAGATCGGCGAGCAGCGTGACTACTCGGAGAGCGTCGCCGAGAAAATCGATTGGGAAGTCCGCAAGATTGTCCAGGAGGCCTACGATCGGGCCGAGGGCATTCTCATCGAGTACCGGGCCCAACTGGACGCCATCGCCGACAAACTGATCGAAGTGGAGACTCTCGAGCGGCCTGCCTTTGAGGCGCTCTTCTCGCAGCCGGTCATCCCCAAGAACGGCGGCACACCCATCCCGGTTGCGGCGGAGGCCGCCAACTGAACCCCCTGCCAAGCTGAAAAGAGAGCCCCTATCGGGGCTCTCTTCCTTTTTCGGATCAGGCCTGCTGCGGCTGTTTCTGGCGCTCCTTCTCCTGTGCCACCAGCTCTCGCCGCAAGATCTTTCCGACCAGGGTCTTCGGGAGCTCGTCCCTGAACTCGACTGAGGTCGGGACTTTGTAGGCAGCCATCCGCTCCTTGCACCAGGCCCGTATCTCGTCTTCGGTCGCGGCCTGGCCGGGTTTGACCACGATCCAGGCCTTCACCGTCTCACCCCGATAGGGGTCCGGCACCCCGGCCACCCCGACCTCCAGCACCTTCTGGTTCTCGGCAATGACCTCCTCGACCTCCCGCGGCCAGACCTGGTATCCGCCGGGCTTGATCATCTCTTTCTTGCGGTCGACGATATAGCAGTAGCCGTCCTCGTCCATGTAGGCGATGTCGCCGGTGTACAGCCAGCCATGCCGGATGGAGTCCGCGGTATCAGCCGGCATGTTGTGGTATCCGGACATCAGGCTGGGGGTCTGGATCGCCAATTCACCGACCTCCCGGGTCTTCAGCACGGTGACTCCATCCTCCAGGGACACGATCCGGCAGTCCACCGAGGGAAACGGGAGCCCGATGGAGCCGATCCGATTCTCTCCATTGATCGGATTGGCATGGGTGGCGACCATAGTCTCGGTGAGGCCATAGCCCTCCACCACCTTGCCGCCGGTCAATTCTTCGAATTTGGTCTTCGTCTCTCGCAGCAAGGCCGCCGATCCCGAGACGCAGGCCCGGATCGAGCTTAGGTCGTATTTGCCGGCCAGCACGTCCGGATGGTTGTTGATCGCGTTATACATGGTCGGCACACCAGGGTAGAGCGACGGGCGGTAGCGATCGATGCTGGTCAACACGTCTTTCAAGTCCCTGGGATTTGGAATGAGCACCAGCGCCGCTCCGGCCTGGATCGAGGACATCATCCCAACGATCAGGCCATAGGCGTGAAACAAGGGGAGGGCCAGCAGGGTCACGTCGCCTCCCTCGGGCAGTTCCACACCCTTCAACCATGCCCGGCACTGCAGCGTATTGGCTACCAGGCTCCGATGCGGACCGACCGCGCCCTTCGAGAGGCCGGTGGTACCCCCGGTGTACTGGAAGAGGGCCGTGTCCTCCGGGCCGATCGCGATTCTTGGTCGCTGCTCGGGGGTGTGCTGGGCAAGCACCTCTTGCAGCCGCTCGTCCCCTGGCCGCAACTCGACCCGATGGCCCCCTTTACCCTCCTTCGCCAGGGTGAAGAGGATCCGCTTCACCGGGGGGAGGTATTCCTTGATGTTGGTGACGAGGAGCTTGCGCAGGCCAGTATCGGGCTGAACCTGCTTCACCTTGTCGTAGAAGTTGCTCATCACCAACATCAGTTCCGATCCGGAGTCATTCATCTGGTGCTCGATCTCGCGCGGGGTGTACAGCGGGTTGGTCGCAACCACCACCCCTCCCGCCTTGAGGATTCCGAAGAAGGCGATGATGAATTGAGGCGAATTGGGCATGAAGATCGCAACCCGGTCGCCCTTGTTGACCCCGCGGGCCGCAAGTCCGGCGGCCAGCCGATCGGTCAACTGATCCATCTCCCGATAGGTCAGCTTGGCGCCTTTGAAGACAGTACAGATGCGGTCCGGGTAGGCTTGGGCAGATCGCTCCAAAAAGGCGTGCAGCGGAATTTCCGGTACCTCGATCGTACTTGGGACGCCCACATCGTAGTGCTTGTGCCAGATCCGCTGCTCCATGACCGCCTCCTGATTTCTGTGCTGGATGGCTTTTCTCCTACCTTTATACAACGGGCCACAAGCCCTTTGAAGGCCGAATGCTATAATTCCTGGGCCCGGTTCCGGGGTTGCCAAACTCCGACAGCGACCCTAACCCACCACCGAAAGGGGCCACAATCTTGACTCCTGCACCCGGCAGTAAAGCACAACAGATCATCGACCGAGACCGTGCCGTTATTTCGCGATCTTATCCGCGGGCTGCGCCCTTTGTCATGGACCATGGGCTCGGATCCGAGGTCTGGGACGTCGACGGGAACCGATTCGTTGACCTGGCAGCCGGCATCGCGGTGTGTACGACCGGACACTCCCACCCCAAAGTCGTGGCAGCCATCCGCCAGCAGGCGGAGCGGTTCATTCACATCTCGTCGGATTACTATCACCCCGGCTGGGTTGAGCTTTCCGAGAGGCTGGCCTCCATCGCCCCATTCGCTGAACCAGCCCGGGTTTTCCTTGGCAACTCGGGCACTGAAGCGGTCGAAGCCGCGGTCAAGCTGGCCCGCCACCACAGCGGCCGAACCCAATTCATCGGTTTCCACGGCGCTTTCCACGGCCGGACGATGGGTGCCCTGTCATTTACCAGCAGCAAAGCGGTCCAGCGCCGAGGATTCTCCCCGTTGATGCCCGGGGTAACCCATGTGCCTTTCCCAAACCCCTATCGGCCGGTGCTGCAGCCCACCAGCGATGACTACGGTGAAACGGTCGTGGGCTATATCGAAAACGTCGTCTTCAAGTCCGTGGTTCCGCCGGACGACTGCGCCGCAATCCTGGTCGAGCCGATTCAGGGCGAGGGCGGGTACGTCGTTCCCACCGATGGATTCTTTCCCGCGCTGCGCAAGTTGTGCGACCGGCACGGGATTCTGCTGATCGTTGACGAAGTCCAAACCGGCATTGGCCGCACCGGGAGCTGGTGGGCGATCGAGCACTGGGGGATCGAACCGGATATCGTGTGCTTTGCCAAAGGGGTGGCCTCGGGACTTCCGCTCGGCGGGATTCTGGCCCGGGCCAGCGTCATGGATTGGCCCGAAGGCGCCCACGGCAACACCTACGGCGGCAACCCGGTCGCCTGCAGCGCCGGCTTGGCAACCCTGGAACTGGTCGAAACCGAACTGATGGCCAACGCGGCCGCGATGGGCGAGTTCGCAATGGACGCCTTGGCTGAGATCCAGAGCCGACACCGTTCCGTCGGAGACGTTCGGGGCAAGGGCCTGATGGTCGGGGCAGAGCTGGTGCTGGATCATGGCAGCAAGCGGCCAGACCACGAGCTGCGGGAGCGGGTGCTGCAAGAAGCGTTTGATCGGGGATTGCTGCTGCTCGGGGCCGGGGAGAGCGCCATTCGAGTCGTTCCCGCCTTGAGCATCGACCAACGGCTGCTCGACGAGGGACTCCAGATTTTGGAAGCCTCCCTTTCAGCAGCGGAGGGCCGCTGATTGCATGCTGCCGGACTTCCGCGTCCGACAGCGCGATTACCTGCTCGAGATCTCCCGAGTCCTCACGGAGGAGTTGGATCTCGAGAAGGTACTTGAACGAATCGTCCGCCTGGCGGCCGAACTGCTCAGCAGTTCTGCCGGGTTGATCGCCCTTAGAGAGCAGGATGGGTGGCGGATCACCACCACTTACGGGATCAACCCTGACTTCCTCAGTTTCCTCGATCCCCTGCTAGCTGGCATTCCCGAACAGGGCGACCCCGCCAGGTTCGCCCTTCCGGAAGTCAATCGCCGGCTGCAGCGGATCACACAATCCGCCTCGATGGGCTTGCTCACCGGAGTCGGACTACCCCTGATCGCCCGGGATGAAGTGGTTGGAGTCATTTTTGTCTTCCGATCCTACCGGGGCCTATTCTCGCGTGAAGATCGGGCGCTGCTCAGCGCCTTCGCCTCTCAAGCCGCGATCGCAGTGTCCAACGCACGTCTCTATACCCAGGTAGCCGACCAACGGCGGCACCTGGATGGCGTCCTGGAATCGGCGGCCGACGGGATCTTCATTCTCGATCCCAGCAACCGCTTCACCCGCTTCAACCGTGCCTGCGCTCGTCTGACCGGATATCCCCCCGAATTCGCGATCGGGAAGGACCATTCCGAGATCATCCGCTGGGCGCGTCGCGAGCCGGGCCTCAGCCTCGAAGAGGCCGGAGCCGGCGGATGGCCCCTCTCATCCACTGCCGAACTCTACGTGGAGGGTGAGCTGATCCGCAAGGATAACGGGACCTCGAGCGTTGGAATCACCTATGCCCCAACTTACTCCGGAGACGGTCGACTGCTCGGAGTCGTTGCCAACCTGCGCGATATCACCAAATTTCGGGAAGCCGAGCAGTTGAAGAGCACCTTCATTTCTATCATCAGTCACGAGCTCCGCACCCCTGTCGCCCTGATCAAGGGCTATGTGGGGACCCTCCGGCGTGACGATGCGGCCTGGGAACCCGCGGTCGTTCGCGACAGCCTGGCCGTGATCGAAGAGGAGTCCGATCGATTGGCGGACCTGATCGATGATTTGCTCGAGGCCTCCAGGCTCCAATCGGGCGCCCCATCTCTGACGCTGGGCGACGTCGACCTGGCCGAAATCGGGCGAGAGCTCGCCGAGCGCTTTCGAACTCAGTCAAGCCTGCATACCTTCACCGTTCACCTGCCCAAGGAATTCCCGCTAGTTCGGGGCGATCAGGAGCGCCTGACCCAAGTCGTGTCCAACTTGCTTTCGAACTCGATCAAATACGCTGCGGCAGGGGGCGAAGTCCAGATTCAAGGCCGAGCCACTCCCAACGAGGTTGTGCTGTGCGTGCAGGATGAGGGGCCGGGGATCTCTCCTGCCGACCGGGCCCGGGTCTTTGAACGATTCTTCCGGTCCCCGGATACCGCCCGAAGCACCCAGGGGGCCGGGCTAGGGTTATTTCTGGCCAAGGCGGTTATTGAAGCTCATGGGGGGAGGATTTGGGTGGACGAGAAGGTCGAGCATGGTACCCGGATCTGCTTCTCGATCCCCCGGGAGCGCGTATGAGCACTGCGGTCCGTTGCCCGAACTGCAAGAGTCCGGTTCAAGCCGAGATCCTTCAGTTGGTCGATGTCGGACAGAATCCGGCGGCGAAGGCCCGCCTGCTTGCCGGGAGCCTGAACCACCTGCGCTGCCCGGTCTGTGGATATGAGGGCCAGCTTGCGACTCCGATCGTCTACCACGATCCGGCCAAGGAGCTCTTGCTGACCTATGTTCCGGTCGAGCTAGGGATCCCTAAGAATGAACAGGAGCGGCTCCTGGGCCGGCTGATCAACCAGGCGATTGACCGGCTGCCGGCCGAGCAACGCAAAGGCTACTTGCTCCAGCCTCAGGCGGTCCTGACTTCCCAGGGGCTCATGGAACGCGTCCTGCAGTCCGATGGAATCACCAAGGAGGAGTTGGAGGCCCAACGTGCCAAGCTTCGGCTATTTGAGGAGTTGCTGCGGACCGCGCCCGAATCCCTTCCGGCATTCGTCCAGGCGCACGATGCCGAACTCGACGATCGGTTCTTTCAACTCGGTTCGCTCAGCCTCCAGACGGCCGCGGACGATCGTTCCAGGCAGGCCGCCTCTCAGCGGCTGGAGGCCGCCATAGGTCTGAGTTCCTTTGGCAAGCAGCTGGCCGCAAAGGAGGCGGAGGTCCGCCAAGCCGCGGAGAGTCTACGAGCGGCCGGCCAATCGATGACCCGGGAGAAGCTTCTGGACTTGCTCATCGAGGCACCCAATCCAGACCGGGTACAAGCGCTTGCCACCCTCGCCCGGCCTGGATTGGATTATGGTTTTTTTCAGCTGCTATCGGAGCGAATTGAAGCGGTTGGATCCGACCAACGGGAGCGACTCACCGATCTGCGCAGCTCGCTGCTCGAAATCACCGAGCAGATCGACCGGGCCCAGGAGGCCAGGGTCGCCCAGGCATCCGGGCTGCTGGCCTCGCTGGTGAACAGCCAGGACCCGGAGTCCGCTGTACAGGCCAGCCTTCCGCTGGTCGACGATCTCTTCCTGAGCGTACTCCAGGCAAACATTCGGGTCGCCCGCGAGCGGCCCGATCCGAAGAGCCTGGAGCGGCTTCAATTCATCGACGGCTTGATCGCCGATGCGCTCCGAGACGCGCTTCCGCCCTCGCTGCAGCTGGCCCAACAGCTAATCGACGCCCCGACCGAGAGCGAAGCTCAGCAGATCCTGGAAGAGTCTGTGGCCGCGATCGACAGCGACTTCCTGGATGCCTTGCTCTCGGCGGCCCAACGGCTTGAGCAGCTGGGAGACCCAGACCACGCGGCCAGAATGGGACGCCTGCACCGGCAGGCCCTCAGGCTCTCGATGCGGGCGAAACTGGCGCCTCGGGCCTGAGCCGCCACCAACCGGAGAGCTGGTCCTCCCGGGCGGATATAGTCCCTCGGCCTGAGCCGCCACCAGCCGGAGGGCTGATCCCTGGCGTGGCTATGCGCAACTGCTACGCTTGGGCTCAACCCCGCTTCCTTATCAGCTTGAGCAGCCCGGCCTGGTCGATGACCTTGACCCCCAATTCCTGAGCCTTGACCAGCTTCGATCCGGCAGCCTCGCCGGCGACCAGGAAGTTCGTTTTTGCGCTCACACTGCTGGCGACCTTCCCTCCGGCGGCCTCGATCCGGGCCTTCGCTTCGTCTCGAGAGAGGTCGGGTAGGGTCCCGGTAAGGACAAAAGTTAGCCCGGCCAGGGGTTCGGGGCCGGCCACCTTCGCCGCTTCCTTCGGCCAGACCCCCGCGGCCTTGAGCTTGGTCAATAGTTTTCGATTGCGCGCTCGCCCAAACCACTCCACGACCTCCATGGCGATGCTCGGACCGATCCCCTCGATCGCCTCCAGATCCGCCTGACTCGCTCCGGCCAGCGCATCCAGATTACGGAAGTGGCGGGCGAAATCGGCCGCCACGGTCTCACCAACTCCGCGGATCCCCAAGGCGCTGATGAGGCGGGTCAGCGGCCGTGATTTCGATCCGGCGATCGTCTGTAGCAGCTTCTCAGCTTTCTTGTCGGCGAATCCTTCCAGCTTGAGCAGTTGTTTCTTGGTCAGGCCATAGATGTCGGCGACGTCCTTGACCAGGCCGTTCTCGACCATCGATTCCGCCACTTTGATCCCTAATCCCTCGATGTCCATAGTCGAGCGTGAAGCAAAGTGCTCGAGATTGCGAACCAACTGGGCCGGGCAGGAAGCGTTTGAACAGAATACCGCAACCTCTCCCTCGATCCGGTGGATCGGCTCACCGCAGGTCGGACACTTTCGTGGCATCCTGTACCGTTTTTCTCTCCCGGTCCGGGCTCCGACAATCGGTCCGATCACGTAGGGGATCACGTCGCCGGCCCGTTTGATCAAAACCCGGTCTCCCACCCGGATGTCCTTCTCCCGGATGAAGTCGAAGTTGTGCAGGGTGGCCTGGCGCACGTTCGCGCCGCCGACGTAGACCGACTCCAGGATCGCATACGGGGTGATGACCCCCGTCCGACCCACGTTCAGGCCGATGTCTAACAGCCGGGTTGTGGCTTCTTCGGCGGGCAGCTTGAAGGCAATCGCTCCTCGGGGGTCCTTGCCAACCACCCCCAGCGACTCCGCCAGCTGAAGATTGTCGATCTTGATGACCATCCCATCCATCTCATACGGAAATTCAGCTCGCTGGCCGGCCATTTGCTCGAGGACCGAGATCGTCTCATCAATCCCGTGGCACAGCTGCACATTCTCTTCAACGGGAAACCCGAGCTTCCGCAGCAGGGCCAGCGCCTCCCATTGTCTGCGGGGCGGCGTCCCCGAGCTAGCCACGACTGAGTAACAGAACAGCCGGATCGGTCGGGCGGCGGTGAGTGAGGGGTCGAGCTGCCGGAGTGACCCGGCCGCCGTGTTGCGTGGATTCACATACCGTTCACCGCCCTCAGCCTCCACCTCCCGGTTCAGCCGCTCGAAGTCGTCTTTGAATATGATGGCCTCGCCTCGGACGACCAACCGGGCGGGTGCCTTCACACCCACTGGTTCGAGGGGGATCCGAAGCGGAAGGGTTCGCACTGTTCGGAGGTTGTGGGTGATCTCCTCACCGTTCTCGCCATCGCCGCGGGTCGCTCCGAATCTGAAAAGCCCTTGCTCATAGTGCAGAACCACGGTTAGCCCATCGAGCTTCGGCTCCACCACAAAGTCGGCCGAGCGGACCCGCGGGTCGAGCCGTGCGATTCGCTCGTGCCAGGCCCGCACCTCATCGATGTCAAACGCGTTCCCCAGGCTCAGAATAGGTTTCGGGTGAGGAACCCGGACGAGCCGCTCGGACAGCTGTCCGCCTACACGCTGGGTCGGCGAGTCAGGGGTCACGAGCTCTGGGCGCTCTTGTTCAATTTGCTTCAGTTCCCGCAGCAGCCGATCGAACTCTGAATCGCTGATCAGCGGATCGTCGAGCACATGGTATCGATAGTTGTGCAGATTGATTAGCCGCCGGAGTTCGGCGGCCCTGCGCTCGAGATCCTTCGTCGCCATCATTGCTCCTTCGCCGGCGCCGGCCAAACTGGGTGAAACATCATCCACTGGTCGGGACGTTGCCGGATGAATCGCTCGTGGATCCGCATGACCTCCTGGGCCAGCTGCAGCTCGCCGGTGGGTCGGTCCGCAAAGGGGCTGGATTCGAGGATGTCAAGCAGAACTGCCCGGTAGCGGCCGTTCGGTTCCTGGTAAGTCCCTCCCACCATGATCGGGGCGCCGGTCCGAATCGCCAATCGGGCATGGCCAGCGAGCAATCGGGCAGGTCGGCCAAAGAACTCAATCAGCTCTCCCGTTGGATCGGGACGGTCAACCGCCGTGGCCACCATCCCACCCTTCCGCAGGTGTCGAATAGCCTGTCGGAGCGAGTTGAAGTTGGTCGGGGATATGTCGACTCCGAAGCTCCGCCGGATGCGATTGGTGACCACGTAACTGGCCTCCGATTCGGGGTAGGCCAGGGCCAGGATCGGATAGCCAAGCCCCCCGATCATCAGCAGCAGCAGGTCGAGCCCAGCGGTGTGCGCGCCGGCGTACAGCAGGCCCCGCCCGGCCTCCAGCCTCTCCCTCCCGGCAGTGACCAGAGCTGCATCCAGTTCGCCGGCCTCCCGGAGTCCGGCCTGTCCGCTGCGTATTACGCGGAACAGCACCAGATAGCTCTTGGCCATCGTGTGCAGCACCGTCCGCACGGCGCGGTCGACCTCAGGGTGATCGCGGGGCAGGTCGCGCACAACCGCCTGATTGGTGCGAACCGCCTCGACCAGCGGCGAACCGACCTGCGAGGCGAGCCGATTTGCCAGCGAGCTGGCCAGCTTGCTGGCCAGCCTCGACGGCAGCAGGCGGACGAGTGAAATTCCGGCTGGGGGTCCCCACCGGCTGTTGGTGAAGGCGACCAGGTTCACCGGGCGTCGGTGGCGGCCTGAGGCTCGCGTACTCGGCGATAGCCGGAGAGGATCACCGGCAATCCGCGTATGATACAGAAGACGACCGCAATCCAGGCCACCACTCGGAAGATTGCCAGCATGGGCTCAGCGGCGGCTTGCGGCCCGGTGCCGGTCTGGAATTGGTTCAGCGCCAATCCTAGGGTCAGGCCGCAGAATGCGAGGATCTTGCTGATGCTGTAGCCAGACCGCATCCAGGCCGACCTAACCAGAAAGCGGGCGAGCCTGGAACGGTGCTGGTCGAAGGGTGCCTTGCCGCCCTGCACGCCAATGCTACGCAGGGCATCGGTCAGTGTCGTGCGGGTGATCACGATAAGCGGGACTGCGACCGGAATCGCGCCCAAGTCGGCCAGTGCCACCCAGAGCACGAGCTCAAACACCCGGTCGGCAGCAATATCCAGGACGCTTCCCACCAGGCTGACCTTGTTCTGGCGGCGAGCGACGACCCCGTCAACCGTATCCAGCATCAGGGCGGTGAAAAGCAACGGGACCGAGAGCAGCCTGACCGCCGCGCTCCCGAAGTAGAGCATGAGGATATAGGCGATCAGCAGTGGAAACCGGCTGATGGTGATGAGGGTGGCCATCTTCCCCGATTGAGGAGCGGCGCCAATTCTAACGCATCGGACTTTGGCTCGAGCGATTGCGTCCCTCCGCCGCCTTGAACCTTGCCCCGGATGTATACTTGGCGCCCCATGGCGCAGGAGACCATCCTCATCGTCGATGACGAAGTCAGCGTGACCGAACTCTTCAGCATGATGCTGGAGATGGAAGGCTACCGGGTGCAGGTGGCACACAATGTCAAGGCTGCGCTCCAAGTCCTTGAGCGGGGGAAACCGGACCTCATGCTGGTGGACGTCATGATGCCGGCCGCCTCCGGATTGGAGCTGTGCAGGCGCGTGCGCAGCACGGCCGGGCTGGCCACCCTCCCGATCATCATCCTCTCCGCCAAATCCCAGCTGGAAGAAGTGCAGGAGGGGTTGGGAGCCGGCGCCAACCTATACCTGCTCAAGCCCGTTTCAAAGAAGGAACTCGTGCAGGCGGTCCGCCGGGTCCTCTCCAGCTAGCCCTCCGCGGCGCAATCCGGCCGGGATGTATAATCGACCATCGAGCCGCCCCCGTAGCTCAATGGATAGAGCGCCTGCCTTCGAAGCAGTAGGTTGTGGGTTCGAGTCCCGCCGGGGGCGCCAGATTTGCTAACTCCCTGCGCCCCATCTCTGGGCCTGGCATCTCGTTCGGCCAGGTCTTCTTGCTCCCATTGCCAGAGGATTGGGCGGCTGGTCGTCAAGTCTCCATAAGACTCGGCGTCGGGCGGATTCGGGTCTGAACCCCCGCTTCCCCGTATCAAAACGGGTCCTAATACGTGACGATTTCACAGAACAACCATACTCAGCGGATATTCGTGCCAGCTTTCCCGCATGATCCAGTATTCTGGACGAAACGAGGCCAATTTTCCCAATATGGTCCCCCTTAGGGTGATATGGGGAAAGTTGTGCGTAGAATCAATAGTTAGCCAGCCAGGGCGGCGAGCTCTTCCTGAAGTGATCTCAGTCACCAATCCGACCCATACTCTCCCGATGAACAGGGTCGGTATCCCTAAACTGGGGCAAGCGGCATTCGCGGGGCCCTTCATTCTCTCTCTCGGCATGCGCGGCGGCGGATCGATTCCCGGCTAACCTCAGATCCGTCCGCCACAGGCTGTGCGAGCTGCCCCCGCGACGAGCTGTGGGTTGTCATGAATTGCGAGGATGGGGGCTAGGATGAGACAATGGAGCACACACCAAGGAGAGATCTCATGCCGAAGTGGTTGCGGGGTTTGGCAGAGCTAATCTTTATCGTCGTTGTCGCCGCATGCAACGCAAGCCTGGATGACGTTTCACCACCACAACCTTCAACCCAGGTGCCCACAGTCCCGCCGACGGCCATGCCGACGACCGTGGCGACGGCCGATCCGCGCTGCCCCAGCCCGACGGAGGGCACGCTGTTGCTCGCGCACGAGGTGGATGGCTACTGCTTCCTATATCCCAAGGGACTGCTTCGCGTGGATACGTCCCAGCACGCGGTGTGTCTCGTCCCCGAAGGGGAAACCCAGAGATGCGACAATCGTGTCGCCGCCGTCGAAGTTACCGACGCCGAGGGAAGGACCGCCGCCCAGATCGCCGACGAGAGGGTCGTCGCAGGAGAGGGCGGCTTCGAGCCCGGGCGCTGCACGGCACCCATCGCCGGCATCCAGACCGTGGTTCTAACCGAAACCGGCGGGCAGGGCGAGAAGTGCGAAATGTTGTTCGTGAGGGAGGATCACCTCTACTCGCTGAAATTCGCTTTGCCCGATTCCGACGACCCGCCCGAGGTGAGCGACCCCCTGTTCCACATCTTCAACACGGTCACCGCCTCGTTCACGCTGCCGCCCGCCGTCGCAGCTCCGAGCCCGGCGAAAGGAACAGCCGTGGTCGCGTATGTACAGGACGGCGACCTTTGGGTATGGTCCGAAGCGACCGGTCAGACTCAGATCCTCGTCGACACCGGCGACGTGATCCGGGTGGACTTGAGCGATGACGGCGAGCTGGCGGCGTTCGTACGCCGATCGACCTTCACCGCCGGCGGGGTCGACAACAACGAACAATCCGCCTTGTGGGTGGTTGGCCTGGACGGTTCGAACCCGCGCGAGCTGGTCTCCGCGGCAGAGCTCCGATCCAACCTCGACGCCGCCGAGACCGACTCCACCGACTTCGCAGAGCTGGAGTGGATCCCCAACACCCGTCGCCTCTTGTACAACGGCAAGACCTACGGGGTCACAGTCCAAGGCGGTGGCGGTGTTCTGGGAGGTGTGTACTTGGTGGACGCGGCAGGTTCGGGTGGGGCGGAGATCGCCCCGGCCGAGGCCAGCCACGAGTTCGCGGCCTCGCCGGACGGGGGACAGGTCGCGCTGGTCACGCCCACCGGCCTCAGTTTCTACTCCTTCGAGGGCGGCCGCCTGCGTCGCGACGTGTTGACCTACCCGGCCAAGGCGGGCCGGCCATTCCCGTTCACACCCTGGGGCGTCTGGACGCAGGATTCGAGCGCCTTCCTGATCGCCGCTCCGGTTGAGACCGGGACGTCGACCTTCGACACGCTCACCATCTGGCGAGTGCCCGTCGAGGGCGCCCAGCCCCAGGCGCTGATGACCGCCGTCGACATTTCCAGCCCCAAGGTGAGCTTTGCGCCGGACGGTTCGTTTGTGGCGATCGTCCTTATCGGTCCGGTGGGTCCGCTCGCGGGCGTTGGCCTCGGGGATTCCGCTCCCCCCCTCGCTCTCGATGGAGCTGGCGGGCTCTTTGCGCCGCGCTTCGCCGGTCGAAATCCGGATTTGGCTACGTTCATCCTCCCCCTGCCCGAGGACCTCGGCTCGCTCGCCACGCGACGCGACACCTTCGGTCACCAGCTGGTGTGGTCGCCAGGAGGCTCGGCCTATGTGTTCGACGCCGAAAGCCTTAGGGAGCTCTACCCGCTCTGCCCCAACGCCAGCCAGATAAGCGAGCTGTGCGGGCCCGCCATCCGGATCCCCCTGGAAATCGTGCAGGACGATCGAGGCACTACGGATGATGATCTCGTAAGAGGGTTCGAGTGGGTTGACTGGAATCGATTCCTGTATGTCACGATCCGGCCGCGGCAGCTCTATCTCGGCGACCTGGCCGGGGGCACGACCCTGTTAGCCGAGGATCCGGCGAGCTTCGACGCGGTGGCGGCGACCTGCACGGATGATTCCGAGTTTGTCTCGGATGTGACGGTCCCGGACGGCGCTCCCTTCGAACCCGGAACGGTCTTCCGCAAGACCTGGCGTATCCGCAACAGCGGCACGTGCACCTGGGACGTGGGATATCGGTTCGCGTTCCTCTCCGGTGATCGCATGTCGGGTCCGCGCAGCGCGCCGCTCGGGAGCCTGGATCGGCTCTATGAAAGTTCTCCCTTGTTCCCCAGC
>Ga0209640_10000158_pt1 | contig 46861 bp, 47 predicted proteins | sample RifCSP10_1_FD_184018 | JGI IMG/M metagenome (GOLD analysis project Ga0209640, IMG submission 184018) | Soil microbial communities from Rifle, Colorado - Rifle CSP2_sed 10_1 (SPAdes) (version 2) | ecosystem: Environmental > Terrestrial > Deep subsurface > Rock core/Sediment | place: Rifle...
ACCGGGTCCCGCCGCCAGTTCGGTGCGGGCGTGGTTGCGCAACTGGACAAGACGCAGCGTGGTGACTCGCATCGCGGGGCTACGGACCGCTCGCTGGGTAGCGTACCACGAATGTGTCCCCGCCGACGCCGACCAAGTCGCCGTCACGCAGCCGCCGGCCCCGGCGGCGCTCCGCGGCGCCGTTCACCTCGACCGTTCCCTCTTCAATGCGCTGTTTGGCGAGCCCGCCGGTGGTCGCCACGCCGGCCCATTTGAGGAACGCGCCCAGCGTGATCGTCTCGGTGCGGAGGGTAACGACGCGCGGGGGTCTAGCCGTACACCCTCACCGGCGCGAGCACGTACACGTAATCCGTGTGCGTCGCCGGCCGGATCGCGCCGGGGCTCAACGGGCCGGTGAGTTCCAACGAGAGTTCCTCCGCGTCGATGTTGTTCAGGCAGTCGATGAGGTATCGGGCGTTGAACGCCACCTCGACTGTTTCGCCCTCCGCGACGACGTCGATCTCCTCGCGGGCCCGGCCGACCTCCGGGGTGTTGGACGTGATCGTCATCTTCTTGCCGCCGGCGGCAAACCGGACGACGTTCGCAGAGTCCCGCGCGGTGATTGACACGCGGCGAACCGCCCGCAGGAATCGGTCGGTGCTGATCCGCACGCGCTGCTTGAAATCCTGCGGAATCACCTGCTGGTAGTTCGGAAACTGCCCGCTGATCAACCGGGAATACAGGCGTAGCCCGGGGACCGCGAACACCAGCTGGGTGCCGGCCGTCGCGATCTCGACGTCTCCATCAACCGCGGCCAGTGCGCGGTTGAGTTCCTGCAGCGCCTTCGCCGGTACGATCACCCCCACTTTCTGCTTCGCCGGAGCCGGCAGGAGCGTTTTCCGCAGCGCGAGCCGGCCGCCGTCTGTGGCCACAAACCGCACGTCGCTACCTTCCATTGTCACGTACACACCCGTCAGAAATGGCCGCGTGTCATCCGTCGACACGGCGAAAATCGTCTGGCGGATCATCATGCGTGCCGTGTCGGCATTAATCGTGCCCATCGATTCCAGCGTACCGTCCGGCATGGATGGAAAATCATCCGCGGGTAATCCGAGAATTTCAAATGTGCTGGCTTCGCAGGTGATCTCGGTCTGCGTGGAGTTCTTTTCTGTCTTCAGAGCCACCATCGCTTCGGGAAGGTTACCTACGATCTCGCTCAAGATCCGCGCGGGTAAGGTAATCTGTCCGCCCTCCTGCACATCGGCCGGCAAGTCTACCTGTACGGCTAATTCCAGATCGGTGGCCGTCAGACGAAGGCCGTCTTTTTGAGTTTCCAGTAACACGTTGCCCAGAATAGGCATCGTCGTACGCGTCGAGATCGCCCGTCCAACGAGTTGTACTCCGCGAGAAAGATCTGCTTGCGCGCACATTACCCACATGTGAATAGATCCTCCAAAGAATTATATATTTTCGTCGTAGTAGTAGTACGCTTGTGGATCCTGTGGATAGTACGCCAAGACCTCAATACCGGTGCTGTAATCGGCATGTGGATAGACTGTTGAGGACCCGGTGCACCTATTCACGATGTACACATGACGACGAGAATCAGACACCCGTTTGAAGGTTCTCCACAAGTTTCTTGATCCGCGCCGCAAGCTGTGGATCATGCGTGAGTTCAGTTTTCACACGCTCGCAAGCATGCATCACGGTCGTATGATCGCGTCCTCCGAATTCCTCTCCGATCCGCGGCAGCGAGGCGTCAGTGAGTTCGCGCGAAAGGTACATGGCGATTTGCCGCGGGAACGCCACACCCTTGGTGCGGCGTTTGGCCCGCATTTCTTCGACCCGCAGGGACCAGTGTTCGGCGACCGCCTTCTGAATCATCGGAATCGAAATCGGCCGGCTGGGGCCCGACGGCAAGAGCTCCTTGAGGATTTCCGCGGCCAGGTCACCGGTGATCGCGGCGCGGGTCAGCGTGGCATAGGCGACCACCCTGACGAGTGCGCCTTCGAGCTCGCGGATGTTGGATTGGATGCGCTGCGCGATGAATTCCGCGACCTCGTCCGGCACGCTGATGCCCTCGAGTTCGGCTTTTTTCCGCAGGATCGCGATCCGGGTTTCGAGGTCGGGGGGCTGGATGTCGGCAATGAGGCCCCACTCGAACCGGGAGCGCAGGCGGTCTTCCAGCGTGGGGATTTCCTTGGGCGGCCGGTCGCTGGTGATGATGATCTGCCGGCTGGCTTCGTGCAGCGTGTTAAATGTGTGGAAGAACTCTTCTTGCGTGCGTTCTTTCCCCGCCAGGAATTGGATGTCGTCGATGAGCAGCACGTCGACGTTGCGATACTTGCTGCGGAAATCCAGCGTCCGGTCGTCACGGATCGCGTTGATGAGTTCATTGGTGAATTTCTCGCTGCTGATGTACGCCACCCGGTGCAGGTGGTGGCGGTGGACGACGTGGTGGCCGATCGCCTGCAGGAGGTGCGTCTTTCCCAAGCCTACGCCGCCGTAGATGAACAGCGGGTTGTACGCGCGGGCGGGCGCGTCGGCGACGGCGAGCGCTGCGGCATGGGCAAACCGGTTGCCGGAGCCGATGACGAACGTATCAAAGGTGTACTTCGGGCTGAGCGGCAGGCCTTCCGATGGCCGCTGTGCCGGTAATGCGGCCGGGGCGGCCGGCAGGGACTCTTCGGCGACGGTCACCTGAATGGTGACGTTCCGCGCGAGGACTTCGCGCAGCGCGCCGTGGATCAATCCCGCGTATCGCGTCTCGACCCACTCCTTCGCCAGCCGCGAGGGAACCGCGAACACGAACACCTCCTCGGTGAGCGTGACCGGGGCCATCGCCTTGACGAACGATTCGTAACTGGGCTTGCTGAGACGGGATTCGATCCGGCGGAGGGCTTCCTGCCAGACCTGCGCTGCCGACGACGTATTGACGACCATGATGGCCTCCTGCGAATTAACTCACGAACACGGTATCCAGTGATGCAATGCCCTCTTCAGTCAACGTGCGTTTGCCGGAGCGCTTGATCGCTACCAGGCCGGCCCCGGCGAGGAGCTGGAGTTCCCGGTAGGCGGTGCTCTGGCTGATCTCCAGCGCCTTGGCCACTTCGGACGGCCCGGCGGCCCCCAGCTCGGCGATCAGGAGCAGGATTTTTTTCTGGCGCGGGGTCAGGTCAAACCGCCGGGGCACGCTGTCCCCGCGGGGTCCGGGAAGCGGCCGCGCGCCTTCGGGGGCCAACCGCAGCGTGATGACGGTTCCCCTGGCGAGATTGTCCTCGATGGTGAGGGCGCCGCCCAGCAGGTCGAGGGTCTCTTTGGCCACGGGGAGGCCGGAGCCGACGCCCTTGATGAACCGGCGGAGCACCGGGGTGGCGGTGGTGAAGCCCGGCAGGACGGCACGCGTCTTGTCGGCGATCCCCGGCCCCTGGTCGGAGACGCGGATCGTGTTGCCCCCGTCGAGGATGCTGATCACGGCGCCCGTAAAGTACGCATGGATGAGATTCTCAATCACCTCACGGATCACCGTGAACGGGATGCGTCCGCCGCGTTCCCGAGAGTAGTTGTACGTCCGCGCCGCCAGGTCGCCGACAAACTGATGGAAGTCGGCCGCGGGAACGGAAACGACACGGGGGCTGGCCAGCGGCGTGTCATAGATAGCGACCTGCACCTCGGGGCCATCGCTCTGCTCGCCTGCGGGCAACCCCGCCGCGCCCGCCGCTCGCAGGAAATCAGGGATCACCGCCGTGCCTGCCTCGTGCGACGGACTCGTACCTTTTCCGTCATCGGCGGATCTCCTATACCCAGCCCGGCGGCCCGGCAGATTTCATGACTCGCCGTGGACGGGCGGATGATGACCATGATTGTGGACAACCCTTGTGGGGAAGTGCAGGGAAGTTCGCCCGGCGCCGGCGTCTGTCCTGCCGAACGTCCGTGCGCAAACACAGGTCTGATGCGGCCGGTCGTCACTTATCCACAGGTGTGCAGAACTCTGTGGATAATCCCGGCCTATCCACCGCACGGCGCCCCGGGCGGCCCACCCTCATGACAGGGTGGGTGAGCACCACTCGTGTGAAAGTTGTGGATAGCATGCGGGGTTTACGCGCAGGTTGTCCACAACCCGTTTCCGGTTCCCGGATGCGGGTGCTATAGTGAAAACCGTCTCTGTTGGAGGTTTGCGGTGAAGCGAACGTATCAGCCCAAAACACATCGACGCAAGAAGACGCATGGATTCCGCAGCCGGATGCGGACCCCCGGTGGCCGGACGGTGTTGAAGCGGCGCAAGAACAAAGGCCGCCACCGGCTCACAGTTTGACCGCCGGAACCCTGACCAGCGAGCAGGTGAAGGCGACCTTCCGCGAAGGCCTGCGCGGCGCGGGAACCCACGCGACCGTGGCCGTGCGCCCAAACGGCCTGCCCGCGCGCCGGATCAGCGTGACGGTCGGCCGCCGCTTTGGTAACGCCGTGCGGCGCAATCGGCTCCGCCGGCGGTTGCGGGAAGCTATGCGGGAACTCGAGACCGAACTGCCGGGCGGCATCGACGTCGTCTGCACGCCGCGAAGCGGCGCGCTGGCGGCCCGGTTTGCCGACCTCGTCGCCTCACTGCGGGCCGCGCTGTCCGAAGCCGGATCGCTGGCGCGCGGATGATGAGCCGCATCCTTGTCGCGCTCGTGCGCGGCTATCAGCGCTTCGTCTCCCCGTACACGCCGCCGACCTGTCGGTTCTCCCCGTCCTGCTCGGCGTATGCCGTCGAGGCGATTCAGCGGCACGGACCGTGGCGCGGCGTCGTGCTGGCGACGCGGCGGCTGCTGCGCTGCCACCCGTTCCATCCGGGCGGGTATGATCCGGTACCCTGAGAGAGGAGCTCGAGAGTGATCAACGCGATTGCCAATGCGCTGCAGCAGGTGCTGCAGTTTTTCACAGGGGTCACGGGCAGCGCCGGCCTGGCAATCATCCTGCTCACGCTGGCCATCAAGCTCGTGTTGCACCCGCTCACGCGCAAACAACTGCGGTCGATGAAAGAGATGCAGGTCCTGGCCCCGCAGATCACCGTCTTGCGGGAACGGTACAAGGGCAACCCGCAGCAGATGAACGCCGAGGTCATGAACCTCTACCGGGCCCACGGGGTGAATCCGCTGAGCGGGTGCCTGCCGATGCTGGTCCAGCTGCCCGTGCTGTACGGCCTGTTCGCCGTGCTGCGCCGCGAGCACATCTTCAACGGCGCGACGTTTCTCGGTCTGTCGCTGGAGGCGACGCCCACGTTCGGCGCGATCGCGGACAATCCGGTGCTCGCGATCTACCCCATCCTCGTCGGGGTGACCACGTACCTGCAGCAGCGGATGTCCGTGACCGACCCCCAGCAGGCCCGGCTGTTCCTGTTCATGCCGGTGCTCGTCGCCTATTTTGCGACGCAGTTCCCGGTGGGGCTGTCCGTGTACTGGATCACGTCCACCCTGGCGTACATCCTGGAGTACTACATTGTCGTCGGCCGTCCGAGAACGGCGAAACCGCTGGCGGCGATGCTGCCCGGAGGCGGGGCACCCGCGCCCGCGGGGCCGGTGGTGCTGTCCCAGCGGCCGAAGGGCGCCAAGAAGAAGTGAACGAGAGAAATACCATGAAACACGTTGAAGAGACGGGCAAGACCGTCGAGGACGCGACCGAGCGCGCGCTGAACGTCCTCGGCGCATCGCGCGAGGACGTCACCGTCGAGGTGCTGGATTCCGGCGCGCGGGGGATGCTCGGTCTGGGAGCGCGGGACGCCCGCGTGCGCGTCAGCCTCGTCGCCAGCGCGGCGGCCGTCGCCCATCACCTGGCGGAGCGGCTGCTGAGGCTGATGGGATTTTCCGCCAGCGTCTACGCCCGGGAGCATGATGGGATGGTCTCGCTGGAAATCCGCGGGCAGAACCTGGGCGCGCTGATCGGACACCGCGGCACCACCCTGGAGGCGCTCGAACTGCTGCTGGGGCTGATGGCCGGCCGCGGCACGGACGGGCCCCGCCCGCGCATCCTGGTCGACGTGGAAGGGTACCGCGACCGCCGACGGATGTCGCTGGAGGAGATGGCGCAGCGCGTCGCGGCCCGCGCGCTCCGCGAACGGCGGGAGATCCCCCTTGCCCCGATGGACCCCCGCGACCGCAGGACCATTCACACCGCGCTTGCCGACAACCCACAGGTGACGACGTTCAGCCGCGGTGAGGGCCCTGACCGCCACGTCGTCGTCGCTCCGCGCAGCGCGATCCTGTACCCCACACACTCAGACCACCCGCCCGTTGGGGAATGAGCGCCTGGCCGCCCTCCTCGCCGCGGAAGCGCGCGAGATCGGCGTCGTTCTGACCGCGGCTCAGATCGCCGCGTTTCTCCGATATCGCGCGCTGATAGCCCGGTGGAATTCGCGGGCCCGTCTCACGGCGCTTGCGGATCCGGTCGAAGTGATCCGGCTGCACTTTGTGGATTCACTGCTATGTCTGATCGCGGCTCCGCTCGCATCGGCGGTGACCCTGATCGACGTCGGCAGCGGCGCGGGCCTTCCGGGCATCCCTCTGGCGATCGCGCGCCCCCACTTCCGCGTCACGCTGCTGGAGCCGGCGGCGCGGAAGGCGGCGTTCCTGGAACGGGCGGTCGCTGAGCTGGGTCTCCCCTGTGCGGTTGTCGCAGAACGCGCGGAAGTCGCGGGGCGCGCACCGCAGCTGCGCGAGCAGTTCGATGCCGCCGTTGCCAGGGCGGTCGCGCCGCTGGCCACCCTCGTGGAGTGGACGCTGCCGTTCGTGCGGGTCGGCGGGTCGGCCGTTCTGTTAAAGGGGCCGGCCGTCGACACCGAGATGACCCGTGCAGCCCAGACTGCCCCTTCCCTCGGCGGCGGGACGCCCGCGCTCCTCCGCGCGCGTCTTGCCGGTGGGCAGCGTCGAGCTGTCGTGGTGATCCCAAAGCGGTCTCCAACCCCGCCGATCTATCCCCGTCAAGGTTCCCGCCGCTGCGGGTAACGTGGGGGAATTCATGCCAAGGGGTCAGACCCCGCAGTCTGGGCTACCTCCCGACACGGGAGATCCCTCCAGAGGATAGCCACCCATAGTACCGAAAGAGAGTTTGGGTACATGGGCATGGTTGTGGCGGTTGCGAACCAGAAAGGCGGTGTCGGAAAGACGACGACCGCGGTCAACCTGGCTGCCGCGATGGCCCTTGATGGTCGGCGCGTGCTCCTCATCGACCTCGATCCGCAGGCGCACGCTACGAGCGGGACGGGAATTCATCGAACAGATGTGCGTGAGTCTGTCTACGATGTACTGATCAATGGTCTCTCGGCCTCCGCCGTCATTCTTCCCACCGCCATTTCAGGCCTCGACATCATCCCGTCAGCGATTGATCTTGCCGGAGGAGAGGTCGAACTCGTTGGCCTGCCCTCGCGCGAGCTGCGGCTCAGGCAGGCGACTGAGCCGATCAGGGGTGCCTACGAGGTGGTCCTGATCGACTGCCCTCCATCTCTCGGACTGTTGACGATCAACGCGCTGGCCTCGGCCGACAGTGTTCTGATCCCGATCCAGTGCGAGTACTACGCGCTGGAAGGACTCGCCCGCCTGGTCGAGTCGATTGACCTCATCCGCGCCCAGCTCAACCCCGGGCTGCAGATCGGGGGCATCTTGCTCACGATGTTCGATCCGAGGACCAATCTCTCAGCGCAGGTTGCCGCCGAGGTGAGGGCGCATTTCGGTGAGAAGGTATTCCAGACGCTCATTCCGCGGAGCGTGAGACTCGCGGAAGCCCCGAGTTACGGCCGGCCAGTCATCACGTACGATCCGACGTCACGGGGGGCAGCGGCGTACGTCGCGCTCGCCAGGGAGGTCATGGGACGTGTCGGACAACCCACCGCAGTGGAATGATCCCAGAAAACGGCGGGGCGGGCTCGGGCGCGGATTGGGAGCCCTGATTCCCGCGGCCGCTCCGGTCGATGAGCATCCTTCAGAAGTTCCGATCGGGAGGCTCACGGCGAATCCTCTCCAGCCCAGGCAGGCCATCGACCCACAGGAACTGGAAGGGCTAACCGAATCCATTCGCCGGCACGGGGTGCTCCAACCCATCGTCGTGAGGCCATCGGGGGACGGGCTTCAGGTGGTGGCCGGCGAGCGCCGGTGGAGAGCCGCGCAGGCAGTCGGGCTGGAAACGGTCCCCGCAATCATCCGATCACTCACCGACCAGGAGGCGCTCGAGCTCGCCCTGGTCGAGAACCTGCAGCGGGAAGACCTGAACCCCGTTGAGCGCGCCAGGGCCTACCGTCGCCTGGTCGACGATTTCGGCCTGACACAGGAACAGGTGGCGGAGCGGGTCGGGAAAAGTCAGCCGTCTGTGGCCAACGCCCTGCGTTTGCTCGGCCTCCCATCCCAGATTCTGGCCAGCCTGGAGGCGGGGAGGCTCTCTGAGGGGCATGCCAAGGCACTGCTTGCGGTTGCGGATGAGAAGGCCAGGCTGAAGCTGTGGGAGAGGGTCGAGCGTCGGGGGCTTTCGGTGAGGGAGACCGAGACGCTCGTCAGGGCAAGTATTCCACGTGGAATAGCCGCACCGGCGCGCCGTGATCTGGAGTTGGATTCCATCTCCACTGACCTGTCAAGAATCCTTGGAACAAAGGTGACTATCGAAGGCAGCAGGAACCGTGGATCGGTGCGAATTCACTACTTTTCTGAGGAGGATTTGCAGAGAGTGATAGATAATATCAATAACAGGTAAATACAGATTCTATAAACGTGTAATCAAGACTTACTCTGACATGCCAGAGATACCGAAAGATCGTGTCATAGGCGTCCGCGTGGACCGGGCTACTCTCAGGGCCATCGACTTGCTGGTGGATGCCGGTGTGTCGGAAACACGCAGCGCCGCCGCGGCTTGGCTGATCCGTGCCGGCATCGAAGCCCGAAGGGACCTCTTCGGTCAACTCACAGCGACCGCCGAACAGATCCGCGACCTCAGGGTGAGAGCGCAGTCCATCACCCGCGACCTGCTCAAGGGCGAGTAGCCATCGTGGATCGCGAGGCATTGATCCGGATGTGACCGAGGCATGGGCTGAGGGGCAGATCATGTACGTGCGCGCGCTGCAGGGGTTCCCCCCGCTGGAATAGCGGTCGACGGAGGGCCGTTCGGCCTGGATAGATGGGACCGGTTGCGTTCGCCGGCGCGCTGTTGATTCTCTTCGTCCTCCTGGATGCGTTTGAGGCCGTGGTCCTCCCTCGCCGCGTGACACGCAGCATCCGTCTCGCCGTCATTCATTTCCGATCGCTCTGGGCAATCTGGGCGTGGGGATCGAAGCTCATCGCCCACCCAAGCCGGCGCGAGAGTTACCTCAGTCTGTATGCACCGCTGGCGCTGATGTTGCTCCTGGCCACGTGGGCGGCCGGCTTGATCCTGGGATTCGGCATGATGCATTGGGGCTTGGGCGCGCATCTGTCCGGTCCCCAGCCGGGCCCGGGCTTTCTGACGGCGTTGTATTTCAGCGGCACCACGCTCTTCACGTTGGGGTTGGGCGACATCTCTCCGACGACCGGGGCAGGGCGGTTCCTGACCGTGATCGAGGCGGGGCTGGGGTTTGCGCTGCTCGCGCTGGCTGTCGGCTACCTCCCGGTCTTCTACCAGGCGTTCGCCCGCCGGGAGGCAGAAGTCTCGATGCTCGATGAATGGGCCGGGTCGCCGCCGACGGCGGGGACGCTGCTCAGCCGCCTTGGACAGTGGCATGATCTTGGCGCCATCAGCGGCTTTCTATCTCGCTGGGAGCGGTGGGCCGCCGACATGATGGAGAGCCACATCTCATACCCGATCCTGGCGGGGTACCGCTCGCAGCACGGCAATCAGTCCTGGCTGGCGGGCTTGACGGCGATCCTCGATACTTGCGCGCTGGTGCTTGTCGGCATCGACGGTGTCGCGCAGCGTGAGGCCTGGCTGACCTTTGCGATCGCCCGCCATGCGTTGGTCGATCTGTGCCAGGTGCTGAACACCCCACCGATCACCCAGGCCGTCGACCGGCTCCCTCCCGCCGACCTCGCACGGCTGCGGGAAATGCTGGCTCAATCCGGCGTCCGCGTGCGCAGCGGCCCTGATGCCGACGCGAAACTGGCGGAGCTGCGGCGGATGTACGAGCCGTACGCGAATGCGCTGTCGCGGCGCCTGCTCATGTCGCTGCCGCCGTGGATGGCGCCGGCGGCGGCAAAGGACAACTGGGTGAAGAGCGCATGGCTGTAGACGGCCTGCGTGTGCTGATCGCCGCCGCCGATCCGCTGGCGCGGGCAGGCCTGCGCGCGCTGGTGTCGGCGGAACCGGGATTCGAAGTCGTGGCCGACATGGGCATCGACGTCGACGAAACCGCCGTGCCGACCGCGTCCGCGCCGGACGTCCTCCTCGCCGATATGGGTGAGGGGGAACTCGCTGATGCCCTGTCAACGCTGGCGTCCACAGACCTCCCCGTCCTCGCCCTGGTTCCGCACTCCTCGGCGGGTCGGGTGGCGTTGGGCGCCGGCGCGCGCGGTGCGCTGGTGCGGACGGCCGACGGTGCGCGCATCGCCGCCGCCTTGCGCGCCGTCGCCGCAGGACTGCAGGTGAGCGAACCCGTACAGCGCGTGCTCGACGACCCATTGGACCACGCGGTGGAGCATCCGGTCGAAGAGATGACGCCCCGCGAAAACGAGGTGCTGCAATTACTGGCGGCGGGGCTCTCGAACAAAGCGATCGCGCACCGCCTGCGGATCAGCGAGCATACGGTCAAGTTTCACGTCACGGCGATCATGGGCAAGCTCGGGACGCACAGCCGCACCGAAACCGTCACCCGCGCCGCGCGCGCGGGGCTGATCGTCCTCTAACCCATCCCCCGTTTTCCCGGTGTGTGACCTGCCTGAACGGGTGATGCCCTCGACTGTTCCGATGCGGCATCCTGGAGTCAACGCGTAGTCAGGGAGAATCATCATGGCCACACTAACGGATCTGTCCGAAGATCTCTCCAGGGTCGTCGCCGAGCGGGCTCCCTCGGTGGTGCGGGTAGACGCACGGCACCGGATGCCGTCCAGCGGGATCGTCTGGTCTGCCGACGGCGTCGTCGTCACCGCCGACCATGCGGTCGAGCGGGACGACGAGATACAGATCGGGTTGCCCACCGGCGAGGCGGTGAGCGCGGCGCTGGTGGGCCGCGATCCTTCAACCGACGTAGCCGTGCTGCGCGCGCACACGCACGGGTTGACTCCGGCCGCGTGGTCGGATGCCGCATCGGCCAAGGTCGGCAGCCTCGTACTCGCGTTGGGCCGTCCGGGCAAGACCATCCGCGCGCGCCTGGGGATCCTCAGTGCGCTCGGTGATGCGTGGCGGGCACCCGCCGGCGGCGAGTTTGACCGGTACCTTGAGACGGATGTGGGTATGGCATTTGGATTCTCCGGCGGGCTGCTGCTGGATGCATCGGGCGGCGCGCTGGGCATGAACACCGCCGGGCTGCTCCGGCGCACGGCCCTGGCCGTGCCCGCGGCCACGCTGCGCCGGGTCGTCGAGACGCTGCTCGCGCATGGACGCATCCGCCGCGGGTACCTGGGCATCGGCGCCCACCCCGTCCGCCTGCCCGATGCGCTCCGCGATCAACTGGGGCAGCGTACGGGTTTGATCGTGATTTCGGTAGAACCGGGCAGTCCCGCCGATGGAGCCGGCATCACACTCGGCGACGTCCTGGTCTCCGTCGGCGGCGTGCCGGTCCGCCAGCTGGAGGAAGTGCTCTCCCAGTTGGGACCCGACGCAATCGGGAAGCCGCTGCCGGTGGGTTTTCTCCGCGGCGGCGACATCAAGGAACTCAGCGTCACGGTGACAGAGCGAACTTAGTCCCCGGCCCCGCTCGATAGGGAACGGGACTCATCCGCGGGAACACAGTCGTATGACCCGCGATGAGGCCTGGGCCCTCGTGTGCGAGTGGATCCACAACGACAATCTTCGCAAGCACGTGCTCGCCGTAGAGGCGGCCATGCGGGCCTATGCCGGGAAATTCGGCGGCGACGCCGATGAGTGGGGCGCCGTGGGCCTGCTCCACGATCTTGACTACGAGCGCCACCCCTCACAGGACGCCGGCCACCCGTTCGTCGGCGTCGAGGAACTGCGCCGGCGCGGCGTGCCGGCGTACTGGACGCGGGCGATCCTCTCGCACGCCGACTACTCCGGCGTCCCCCGCACCTCACCGATGGAGCACAGCCTCTACGCCGTCGACGAGCTCGTCGGCCTGATCACGGCCACCGCGCTCGTGCGGCCGGGCCGGTCTCTCGCCGAAGTTGACGTGCCCGCGGTGCGCAGGAAGATGAAAGACAAGGCCTTCGCGCGGGGCGTGAACCGCGAAGACGTCGTCCGTGGCGCGGATGAGGTGGGCGTGCCGCTCGAGGAGCACATCGGCACCGTCATCGCCGCGCTTCAGCGCATCGCGCCGCACCTCGGGTTGTAAACGGCCGTGATCTTCCACGACCGCCGCGATGCAGGGGAACAACTGACGGCGGCCCTGCAGGCCTACCGCGGCCGGCGGCCGTATGTGCTGGCGATTCCCCGCGGCGGCGTCGTCGTGGGCTACGAAGTCGCCCGCGGACTCGAGGCGCCGTTGGACGTTGTGGTCCCCCGCAAGCTGCGCGCTCCCCATAATCCCGAACTCGCGGTGGGGGCGGTGGCTCATGACGGCAGCGTCTATCTGGACGATCCGCTCGTGGCGAGCCTGGGTGTCGACGAGGCCTACCTGCGCCGCGAGACTGAGACGCAGCTGGACGAGATCCGCCGCCGGATGGTTGCCTACCGGGGCGAGCGCCCCGCCCCCAGCTTGGCGGGGCGAGCCGCCATCGTGGTCGATGACGGGCTGGCCACCGGCTCGACCATGATTGCCGGACTCCGCGCCGTCCGGGGGATGTCGCCGGAGGTCCTCGTCGCCGCGATCCCGGTCGCGCCGGCGGATACAGGCGCCCGGCTGCGGGGGGAAGCCGATGAGGTCATCAGCCTCCATACCCCGACGCTCTTCTACGCCGTCGGGCAGTTCTACGTCAATTTTGATCAGGTCGACGATGAGGAAGTCGTCGCGTTGCTGCGGCGGCGGGAACGCGAATTGACGGAATGAAGCAGCTCCGCCGGACCAGCCTGTACGACACGCACGTGGCCGCCGGGGCCAGGATGGTGCCGTTCGCCGGCTGGGAGATGCCCGTCCAGTACAGCGGTATCGTGGACGAGCACCGCGCCGTCCGCACGCGCGCCGGGCTGTTCGACGTGTCGCATATGGGCGAGGTCGCGGTCACCGGCCCCGGCGCGCGCGGGAGTGTGCAGTGGTTGATCACCAATGACGCGGGACGGCTGCGGCCCGGGGAAGGTCTGTACTCCCCCATGTGCGCGGCGCACGGCGGCATTCTCGACGACCTGACCGTGTTCTGCCTGGATGAGGGCCGGTTTCTGCTCGTGGTCAACGCGGCGACCACCGCACAGGATGTGCGCTGGATCAGCGGGCAGGTCTCTGACGCCCAGGCGGACGATCGGTCCGAGGAGCTGGCGCTGCTGGCGCTCCAAGGCCCGCGGGCCGCGGCGATCTTGCAGCGGATCGCGCGGACCGACCTGGCGACGCTGCGGGCGTTTGCCATGCGTGAGGGCATCGACGTCGGCGGCGTGCCCGCGATTGTGTCGCGCACCGGGTACACCGGCGAGGACGGGTTCGAGATCGTGTGCCCGTGGGACCGCGCCCCGGCCGTGTGGAACAGCCTGGTCGGAGCGGGACGGGATGACGGCCTCGTGCCCTGCGGGTTGGGCGCCCGGGACACGCTGCGGTTGGAAGCCGGGTTCATGCTCTACGGCAGCGACATCGACGAGACGACCACGCCCCTGGAGGCGCCGCTGGCGTGGACGGTCAAGTGGGACAAAGGCGACTTCAGCGGGCGCGCGGCGCTGGCGGCGCAGAAGGCGAGGGGCGTAGCCCGGAAGCTGGTCGGGTTCGAACTGCTGGACCGCGCGATCGCCCGACCCGGCTATCACCTGACATCCGGCGGCAGGACCGTCGGCACGGTTACCAGCGGCACGTTTGGGCCCTGGGTGAACAAGAGCATCGGGATGGGGTATGTTGAGAGGGCGGCCGCGGGGACGGGCACGCCGCTGGAGGCAGACATTCGGGGCAAGGCGGCGCGGGCGGTCGTTGTGAAGTTACCCTTCTACAGACGGATGGCGGGATCATAGGGGAGACCGTGTACCCTCAGGACCTCCGGTATTCCTCCGAACATGAATGGGCGCGCGTCGAAGACGGCCGCATCCGCGTCGGCATCACGAAGTTTGCCGCGGACCGGCTCAGCGACGTCGTGTTCATCGAACTGCCGGCCCCCGGCGCGTCGGTCACCTCCATGCAGCCGTTTGGCGTCGTCGAGTCGGTGAAGGCGGTCTCCGATCTCTACGCACCGGTCAGCGGCACGGTGGTCGAGGTGAACACCTCGCTGACCGAGACGCCGGAAGTCGTCAACACCGATCCCTACGGCAGCGGCTGGATGATCGTCGTGGACCCGAAAGACCTTCGTGAGTTCGAGCAGTTGATGTCCCGGGAGCAGTACCTGACCGCGATCGGAGAAGACGGCGAATGACCGCACGGCGGAAGCCCGCGCTCAGCGAGGCCCCAGAGACGACGAGGGTTGCCCCGGCATCGGCCGGCCGGCAGCACAAGTACATCCCGGTGACCGACGCCGAGCGGGCGGAGATGCTGGCGGTCATCGGGGTGGACTCGGTGGACGCGCTGTTTGCCGACATTCCCTCCGCGGTGCGGCTGGATCGGCCATTGAACCTCCCGCCCGCGCTCAGCGATCCCGAACTCATGGCTCACCTGAAGCGGCTCGCTGAGCGCAACGTCGACTGCGACCGCGCCACGTGCTTTCTCGGGGCCGGCGCGTACGACCACTACGTGCCCAGCGTGGTCTGGCATCTTGCCGGCCGCGGTGAGTTCCTCACCGCCTACACCCCCTACCAGGCCGAGTTGATGCAGGGCGAACTGCAGGCGGGCTACGAGTACCAGAGCATGCTGTGCGAATTGACCGGAATGGACGTGGCCAACGCGTCGATGTACGACGGGGCCTCGGCGACAGCGGAAGCCGCGGTGATGGCGCGGGACGTGACCAAACGGGACGAGGTCATCGTCAGTACCGCGGTCCATCCGGAGTACCGCGAGGTCCTGCGCACGTACACCGCGCCGCTGGGACTGGACATCGTCGAGGTGCCGCACCGCGGCGGCTCCACCGCGGTCGAGGGCGTGGCCGACATCCTGTCGGACCGGACGGCCGCGGTGATCATCCAGCATCCCAATTTCTTTGGGGGGCTGGAGCGCGCAGACGCGCTGGCGGCACTGGCGCACGAGCGTGGGGCCTTGCTGCTGTGCGCGGTCGCCGAACCGCTGTCCTTGGGAATCCTGAAGCCGCCGGGCGCCTGGGGCGCGGACATCGTCGCCGGGGAAGGGCAGCCGCTGGGCAACAACCTGAATTTCGGCGGTCCCTACCTGGGCATGCTCGCCACACGGCAGGAATTCGTGCGGCGGATGCCGGGCCGGCTCGTCGGCGCCACGGTCGATACGGACGGGCGCCGCGGATTCGTGCTGACCCTGCAGACCCGCGAGCAGCACATCCGGCGCGAGAAGGCGACCAGCAACGTCTGCACCAACGAGGCGCTGCTGGCGCTGGCGGCCGCCGTGTACATGGCCGTGCTGGGCAAGCAGGGGTTCCGCACCGTGGCGGAGTTGAACCTGCGTAAGGCCGCCTACGCCAAGGAGGCCATCACGGCCCTCCCGGGATACCGCCTGGCGTTCGAGGGGCCGACCTTCAACGAGTTCGTCGTCAAAACACCGCGGGCACCCGAGGAGATCAACCGGCGTCTGGCCGAGCACGGCATCCTCGGCGGCGCCCCACTCGGCCGCTGGTATCCTGAACTCGCCGACTGCTGGCTGCTCTGCGTCACCGAGCAACGGACGCGCCCGGAGATCGACCGGCTCGTCTCGCTGCTGGGGGACCTGTGATGAATCGGCGCGCGCGCGACTTTCCCGTCGTCTTTGAGCTGAGTGTGCCGGGCCGCGTGGGGTCGTCCTATCCCGACCTGGACGTGCCTGAGCGCCCGCTGGCGGAACTCGGGATCCTCCCCCAGGATCTCCGCGAGACGCCGCCGGAACTCCCGGAGGTCAGCGAGCCGGACGTCGTGCGGCACTACACCCGGCTGTCGCACCGCAACTTCAGCATCGACGAAGGATTCTACCCGCTGGGCTCGTGCACCATGAAGTACAACCCGAAGATCCACGAAGATGTGGCCCGGCTGTCGGGGTTTGCCCGCCTGCACCCGTACGCGGCGGAGGACCACGTCCAGGGCGCACTGCACGTGCTGTGGGAACTGGAGCGCCTGCTGGCGGAAGTCAGCGGCATGGACCGGGTGACGTTCCAGCCGGCGGCGGGCGCGCACGGCGAACTGACGGGCCTGCTGATGGTCCGGGCGTACTTCGAATCGCGCGGGGAACGCCGCACGAAAGTCATCGTGCCCGACTCCGCGCACGGGACGAACCCGGCGACGGCCTCCATGGTCGGCTACCAGGTCGTCACCGTGAAGTCCGACGCGCGGGGGAACATCGACGCCGGCGCGCTGCGCGCGGCGATGGACGACTCGGTGGCCGCGCTGATGCTCACCAACCCCAACACGCTGGGTTTGTTCGAAGAACACATTACCGGCGTCGAGGCGATCGTCCACGGCCGCGGCGGCCAGATGTACCTCGACGGCGCGAACTTCAACGCGATGCTGGGGGTGACGCGGCCGGGCGATCAAGGGTTTGACGTCATGCACATGAACCTGCACAAGACGTTCACGACCCCGCACGGCGGCGGAGGACCCGGCGCCGGCGCGGTCGGGGTGAAAGCGCACCTGGCGCCGTTTCTCCCGCTGCCGACCGTTGAACGCGACGGCGACCGCTACCGCCTGGAGTACGACCGCCCGCAGTCGATCGGGAAGATCCGGGCCTTCTACGGGAACTTCGGGAACCTGGTGCGGGCGTACGCCTATCTGCGGTCCATGGGGGCCGGCGGGCTGCGGCAGATCGCCGAGACCGCCGTCCTCAACGCCAACTACATGCTGGCGCGGCTGCGCGGCGCGTTCGAACTCCCCTACGACCGGCTCTGCAAGCACGAGTTCGTCCTGTCGGGATCCCGCCAGAAGAAACGGTACGGGGTGACGACCAAGGACATGGCCAAACGGATCCTCGACTACGGGTTCCACGCCCCGACCATTTACTTCCCGCTGATCGTCGACGAGGCGATCATGATCGAGCCCACGGAGACCGAGAGCAAGCGGACGATGGATGAGTTCATCGACGCGATGCTCGCCATCGACGCCGAGGCCCGCGACAACGCGGATGTGGTAAAGACCGCGCCGCATGCGACGCCGGTGACGCGCCTGGATGAGGTCCGCGCCGCCCGGCACCCCGACTTGCGCTGGAAACCGCCGCAGTAACCGGACGATGCCCGCGCCCCGAAGCCCGATCCCCGTCAGCGCGGCGGACATCCGCGCCGCGCGCGCGCGGATCGCGCCGTACATCCGCACCACGCCCGTCCTTTCTTTGACCGCCGATGTCGCCCTGAAGTTGGAAAACCTGCAGATCACCGGGTCGTTCAAGGTGCGGGGCGCGTTCAACCACGTGCTGGCGCTGCGCGCGCAGTGTGAGGCCGGGATTATCACCGCCTCGTCCGGCAATCACGGGCAGGCCGTGGCGTTCGTCGCGAAGGTCCTGGGGCTGAAGGCGGTGGTGGTGGTGCCCGACGACGTGGCCGCGTCCAAGGCCGCCGGCATCAGCGGATATGGCGCGGAGCTCATCCGGCACGGGCGCTATTCGGAAGAACGGGTGACCTATGCGAAAGAACTTGCCTCACGCCGCGGGCTCCACTACGTCCCGCCGTACGATGACGCCTGGGTCATCGCCGGGCAGGGCACGGCGGGGCTCGAGATTCTCGAGCAGGTTCCCGACGTCGCGGTTGTGGCCGTTCCGGTGAGTGGGGGCGGGCTGATTTCCGGCATTGCCATGGCGGTCAAGGACTCACGCCCGCAGGCGAAAGTCGTCGGCGTCGAACCGCAGGAGGCGAGGCGGTTTGCCCTGTCCAGGTCATCCGGCACGCCCATCACGCTGGCCCACGCGCAGACCATCGCCGACGGCCTCCGGGTGCTGACCCCGGGCCGGCTGACGTGGGAGATCACGAACCGCGACGTCGACGAGTTCGCCGCCGTTGACGATGATGCGATCCTCGCCGCGATGCGCCGGCTCGCATTCGACGGCCATGTCGTGGCGGAACCGTCCGGCGCGGCGAGCGCGGCGTACGCGCTGGCGGCCGGCGCCGCCCACACCGTGGCCGTGGTCAGCGGGGGAAACGTCGACCCCGCGGTCCTGCTGCGCGCCCTGGCAATCGGTTCCCACTAGTTTCTGAGCCCACGTCTGCACCCGTCTGCCGGTCAATGGCTGACGCAACGGCGTTCCCACGCCCTGGTGAAATCGCGAGAAAACGAGAGATTTCCGGCGGAAGAGCGAGCCAGAGCGCGGATACGCACAAATGTTCGTATGTGGCTCCCATTTCCTGGGTGGCCTGCCGGTTGATGTTCGTACATATGTTCGCCATACAATGAGTGCGGAGGTGAGCCCATGACGACGCCGCTGACCGACAGACAGCGTGAAGTCCTCGAGCACATTGCCGCGTCCATCCGGCGAAGCGGGATCGTGCCGTCCGTCCGGGAGATCGGGTCTGCGCTGGGGATGCGCTCTCCATCAACCGTTCACCAACACCTGATGGCGCTGGAACGCAAAGGGTACATCAGGCGCGCCGGCGACCGGATGCGGGTGCTGGAGGTGTTGGACCGTTCAGTGCTTCCAGACGGCGAGGTCGCCCACCTGCCCCTCGTCGGCCGCGTCTCGGCCGGCCTTCCGCTGCTCGCGCACGAGAATGTTGAGGAGATGATTCCGGTGCCCCGCAAGATGGTGGGCTGGCAGGATGAATGCTTCCTGCTCACCGTTCGCGGAGACAGCATGATCGGCGCCGGGATTTTTGACGGCGATCTGGTCATCGTGCACTCCCAGCCCGCGGCCGATTCCGGGGACATCGTGGTCGCCCTGCTCGGTGAGGAAGCGACGGTGAAGCGACTGGTCTATGAACGCTCGCGGCCCCGCCTGATCGCCGAGAATCCTGCCTATGCCCCGATCGACGACGAGTTCGAGATCATCGGCAAAGTCGTGGGCCTGCTGCGCAACTATCACGCCACGGCTGCCGGGCGAGGGGGATGGTCATGATTGGAGCAGGCGTGCGGGTCGTCACCCGTTCCGTGGTGCTGCCGCGATCCCGCGTCGCGCGGCGCCGGCGCAGCGGCCGGCTGCATCTGTCCGGTGTGAACGGGGTAAAACACCGGCAGCCCGTTGAGCGCGCACGTCCGTCCCGGTCGGGCTGGATGGCGCGCTTCGAGAACGATCGAGAGCTGACCGCGGTCAAGGTCGCGCTGGTAGGCGCGGCCGTGTTGATCGCGATGGCGCTGGAGGTGCCGTGGTAGTGCAGGACCGGACACACACGTTTGACCTCATCGTCAGTACGGTCGTACGGGATGGCCGCGCGGCCGTGGGGACGGTCCTTCGCGGCGACACCGGGACCACGCTCCGGGTCGCCGGGCGGACATTTGGGCCGATCCCCAGAGTGCAGGCCTCGTACCGCGCGCTGCTCCGGGCCTTGTGGAATGCGCGGACGCTCGGCGCCCGCCGGCTGCGCGTCCATACCGATGATGCAGAGTTGGTCGTACAGCTGGAGGGCCAGGTCGACGTTCCTCCTGAATTGATCGGCCTCCACCTGCAGGTGCGCGCCATGCTCAACGCATACCGGTGGAGTTCGGTGGAGTGGATGGCCCCCGAAGAGAACCGCGAGGCGACCGCGGCAGCCCACGGCGCACTGGAACGGCAGCCGGCCGGATCCGACGGCGATGAGGTTGAAATGCTTCCCCTCTGGCTGTCGTCCGAACTGACCGCGGCCGGTTCGCGCCGCTAGCGAGACCCGTTCCAGTTTCGCGTACAGGTGTGGCTCAGTTCGCCAGAGAAGTTCTGCCCTCGCATGATCCCTTGATGCCATTCGACTCGCCCGCCACGCAGGCTCGCTCATGGCCTGGCGCTGAGTCGGATGGCCTGAGCGAACGGAGTGAGTCGAACGGCCATGATCCCGCGTTGCCAGTGCCGTCATGGGTGAAGCCGAGGCGCGCGCGTTTCTCGATGAGGGGGAAAAGCTGCTCGCCGCGGGCGACTACGAGGCCGCTCAGCGCGCGTTCGAACGCGCCATCGAGGCCGCCCCGGAACTGGCCGTGGCGCACAGCAAGGTCGGCGTGGCCTTGGCGCAGCAGGGGCAGCACGATGCGGCGATCGCCCGGTTCGCCAGGGCCGTGCGGCTCGACCCCGCCTACGCGCCCGCCTACAACAATCTCGGCAACGCCTACAAGGCCAAGGGCATGCTCGACGAGGCAGTGGCGGCCTACCAGCGGGCGCTGGCGATCGATCCCGACTATTGGATCGCGCACCAGAATCTCGGCGTGGTCTACAAGGAGACGGGCCGGGTCGCCGAGTCCATCGACGAGCTCAAGAAGGCGACGCGGCTCTCCGCGCGCCGCCCGCAGACCGGCACCGGGTCAACTCCCCGGGGGTGCCTGCGTTCCGCCGCCGCGGCGCTGGTGGTCATGGCCGGAGCCGTCGTCGCCGCGCTGACACTGGTGCGCTGAAGCCGGTGGTCGTGCACTGTACTCTGCAGTGTGGAGGTGCCGCGTGTTCCGGTGGCTGCCGAAGGAAGAGACGTTTTTCGACCTGTTCACCCAGGCCGCCGAGAACATCCTGATCGCGGCGCAGCGGCTGGTCGAACTGCTCGATGACTACCATGATGTCGAGCGCAAAGCCGAAACGATCAAGTCGCTGGAGGATGCCGGCGACGAGATTACCCACACGATCATTGATCGTCTGAACCGCACCTTTGTCACGCCGCTGGACCGTGAAGACATCTTTGCGCTGGCCAAACAACTCGACGACGTCCTCGACTGGATCGAAGCTTCCTCTGCCCGGCTGGCGGTCTACAAGATTCCGCACACGACGCCCGAGGCCCGCGAGTTGGGCCGGGTCATTCTCGCCGTGTGCCAGGCCCTCGTCGAGGCGGTGGGGGAACTGCGCCACCTCGACCGTCTCGACGCCCCCGTCCGCGAGATCAACCGCCTGGAGAACCTCGCCGACCATTTGCAGCGCGATGCGATCGCCGGACTGTTTACGTCCGGCGCCGATCCCATCGACGTCATCAAGTGGAAAGAAATCTACGAGACCCTGGAAGAAGCCACCGACCAGGGCGAGCACGTTGCCCACGTCCTGGAAGGGATCCGCACCAAGAACTTGTGAGGGTGGAGTGTCGCCGCTCGCCTTCGTCGTCGCCGTAATCGCCCTGGCGTGGACGTACGACTTCTTCAACGGCATGAACGATGCTGCGAATGCGATCGCCACGTCCGTCAGCACCCGCGCGCTGACCCCCCGCCAGGCCATCCTGCTGGCGCGGACGCTGAACGTCCTGGGAGCGTTCTTCACGACGGAGGTGGCGAAGACCATCGGCAAAGGGATTGTGGTCGCCGACGCGGTCACGCAGCCGGTCGTCCTGGCCGCGCTGATCGGCGCGTCGTCGTGGGCCGGCGTGTGCACCCGCCTGGGGATTCCCATCAGCATTACGCACTCCCTGGTCGCCGGGATGATGGGTGCGGGGCTCGCCGCCGGCGGCCTGGCCGTGCTGAACTGGCCCAGCCTGACCAAGATTGGATACGCGATGGTGTTTTCACCCGTGGGGGGTTTCATCGGCGGCTTCGCGCTCATGCTGCTGACCTACTGGGCGTTCCGCCGGTTTCTGCCTGCCGTGGTCACGCGCGTGTTCCGGCACGGGCAGGTGGTCTCGGCCGCCTTCATGGCGTTCGCCCACGGCGCCAACGACACCCAGAATGCCATGGGAGCGATCACCGCGGCGCTGTTGGCGGGAGGCTTCCTCAGCGAGTTCAAGGTGCCGGTGTGGGTGATCGCCGGATCGGCGTTCTTCATGGGATTGGGGACGTCAGTCGGCGGCTGGCGCGTCATCAAGACGATGGGCATGCGGATGGTGAAACTGCAGCCGCCGCAGGGATTTGCGGCCGAGGTGTCGTCCGCGTCCGTGATCCTGCTGGCGACGGTGCTGGGGTTGCCGATCAGCACGACCCACGTCATCTCCACCGCGATCATGGGCGTGGGGGCCACCCGACGGCTGTCGGCGGTGCGGTGGGGAATCGCCGGCCACATCGCGGCCGCGTGGGTGTTCACGTTCCCCGGGGCCGCGCTCATCGGGGCCGGGTCGTTCTACCTGGTGACGGCGCTGGTGCGGGCCTTCGGGGTATAATGCGAGGGTCTGGCCTCGGGAATGAACCCACGGGCATCATCGTTCTACATCTCGTGGCGGCGCTCCCTGACATGCGGTGTGGTTCAGGGAAAGTCATAGGAGGAGACGGATGGGGAACGCGCAGCATGTGACCGAGCGAGAGTTCACCCAGGAGGTCCTGCAGGCCGCAGTCCCGGTGCTCGTGGACTTCTGGGCGGAGTGGTGTGCGCCGTGCCGGATGATCGCGCCGATCGTGGAAGATTTCGCGACAGAGTACAAGGGCCGGCTGAAGGTCGTGAAGGTCGATGTCGACGACAACGGCGGCATCGCGGTCAAGTACTCCATCATGAGCATCCCGACATTGGGCGTCTTCAAGGGGGGCGAGCTGGTCGAGCGGATCGTCGGCTACATGCCCAAGGCGGAACTGAAGCGGCGGATCGATGCCGCGATCGGACAGCGGGTGAGTTGACACCCGGGAGCCGGTAACCGGGAGCCGGTAGCCATACGACATCAGCATTGGAAAGCGCGAGGGGCCGACTGGTTTCGGCTCCTCGTTGTTTTGCCTTCTATTTTTGCCTTCTATATGGTTACCGGTTTCCGGCTTCCGGTTTCCGTCAGCTGCTCTGTCCCTGCAGCCACCGCTCCGCGTCGATGGCGGCTTCGCAGCCGTAGCCGGCGGCCGTGACGGCCTGGCGGTAGGCATGGTCGTGCACGTCGCCGGCGGCGAAGACGCCCTCGACGGACGTGTACGAGCGCTTCGTCCGCCGGATGTAGCCGTTCTCGTCCATTTCCAGCTGGCCCCTGAACAGCGCCGTGTTGGGGACGTGCCCGATGGCCACGAAGACCCCATCGGTGGGCTGCTCCGCCTCGGCGCCGCTGCGGAGATCCTTCAGGCGGACGGCGTGGACCTTCCCGTCACCGACGATGTCGGTGAGGACGGTGTTCCAGAGGAACCCGATCTTATCGTTGGCCATCGCGCGCTCGGCCATGATCTTGCTGGCCCGCAGCTGGTCGCGCCGGTGCACCACGGTGACCGTGCCCACGATCTTCGAGAGGTACAGCGCCTCCTCCATGGCCGTGTCGCCGCCGCCGACGACCATGACATCGCGGCCGCGGAAAAAGAACCCGTCGCAGGTGGCGCACGTGCTGACGCCCCGGCCCATCAACTGCTGCTCGCCCGGTATGCCCAACAGTTTCGCCTTGGCGCCGGTGGCGATGATCAGCGCCTTCGTCTGGTACGCCGCCCCGCTCTGGGTGGTCACCGTGAATGGGCGCGCGGACAGGTCGACGACGACGACGTCTTCGGTGACGAATTCCGCGCCCACCCGCTGCGCCTGCGCGCGCATCGCGGCCATGAGGTCGGGGCCGAGGATCGGGTCGGCGAAGCCGGGGTAGTTCTCGACGTCGGTCGTGAGCATGAGCTGCCCGCCGGCCTCCACGCCTTCGATGACCAGGGGGTGCAGTTCGGCCCGGGTCGTGTAGATTGCGGCGGTCAGCCCGGCCGGCCCGGACCCTAAGATGACGACGTTGTGCACGCGCGTGGCCTCCACCCTCGCAGGAACGCCCGTCCATCCGTTCGTATTCCATTCGTCGTCGCGGTCTCCTCGACGCGCCCGTGCGCCGAGGAGACCATGACAATAGTATTGATAAGGATATTGACAGTTTTGCGCCCACCCTGCTAGACTGGGCGGTGCCCATGGCTACGATGAAACCCCGACGCGACACGCGGCCCGTGTACGTGATCAGCGTGGCGGCCGATCTCACCCGGACGCACCCCCGGACGCTGCGCATCTACGAGGAGAAGGGCCTCGTCCAGCCGGCACGGCGGAACAACAACCGCCTGTACTCGGACCGGGACCTGGAGCGCGTGCGCCTGATCCGCCACCTGACGCAGGAGATGGGCCTCAATCTGGCGGGTGTCAAGATGCTGCTTGAGGTGTACGAGCGGCTGGAAGTCAGAAACTCACGGCAGACCATTTCCTGGATATTTCAGCGAACCATCCGAAGGAGGCGAGCACCATGAGCATCATCCGCTGGGATCCATTCGACGACCTCGCGTCCCTGCGCGAGTCGATGGACAAGCTGTTTGAGGATTTCTTCACGCGCCGGCCCGGCCCGCGGCCCCCGACGGTGGCGGTCTGGCAGCCGGCCGTCGAGGTGTTCGACGCCGACCACGACATCGTGGTCCGCGCCGAACTGCCCGGCATTGACCCCCAGGACGTCGAGATCACCGTGACCGAGGACGTGCTGACCATCAAGGGACAGGCCAAGCAGATGGAAGAGGAGAAGGGCAAGAACTACTACCGCCGCGAGCTCCGCTACGGTGCGTTTTCGCGCTCCCTCGCCCTGCCCGGGGGCGTCCAGGGCGATCAGGCCAAGGCGAGCTACCGGAATGGCATTCTGGAGATCCGCGTTCCGAAGAGTGAGAAGGCCAAGCCGAAGACGGTCAAGGTGGACGTTGGGTAAGACGAACGGGCATCAGGCCCGGGCACATCAGAGAGGAGCATCGAGGCATGGCTAAGGTCGTCGGTATTGATCTGGGTACCACCAACTCCGTGATCTCCGTCGTGATCGGCGGAGAACCCCAGGTGATTCCCAATGCGGAGGGGAGCCGCCTGACCCCGTCGGTGGTCGCCTTCACCAAGACGGGAGAGCGCCTGGTGGGCCAGATGGCCAAGCGTCAGGCCATCCTGAACCCGGAGAACACGGTGTACTCCATCAAGCGCTTCATGGGCCGGCGCTACTCGGAGGTCGAAACCGAGCGGCGGATGGTCCCGTACAAGGTCCAGGAAGGGCCCAACGGCATGGCGGTCGTCTCCCTGCCCGCGGCCGGCAAGACGTTCACCCCGGAAGAAATCTCGGCGATGATCCTGCAGAAACTCAAGACGGACGCGGAGGCGTACCTCGGCGACAAAGTCACCGACGCCGTGATTACCGTGCCCGCGTACTTCAACGACGCGCAACGCACCGCGACGAAGAACGCCGGCGAGATCGCCGGGTTGAAGGTGCTGCGCATCATCAATGAGCCGACCGCGTCGTCTCTGGCCTACGGGCTGGAGAAGAAAGGCGGCGAGACGGTCCTCGTCTTCGACCTGGGCGGCGGCACGTTTGACGTGTCGATCCTGGAGATCGGCGACGGCGTGTTCGAGGTCAAGGCGACCTCGGGCGACACGCACCTCGGCGGCGACGATTGGGACGAGCGGATCGTGAACTGGCTGGCCGATCAGTTCAAGCGGGAGAACGGCATCGACCTGCGCCAGGATCGCCAGGCGCTGCAGCGGCTGCGCGAGGCGGCCGAGCGCGCGAAGGTCGAGCTCTCGACCGTCGCGCAGACGACGATCAACCTCCCGTTCATCACCGCCGACGCGACTGGGCCCAAGCACCTCGACTACGTGCTGACCCGCGCGAAGTTCGAGGAGATGACGGCGGACCTGGTCGAGCGGTGCATCGGGCCGTTCAAGCAGGCCCTCGGGGACGCCAAACTCAGCGAGAAGGACCTCGACGAGATCATCCTGGTCGGCGGCGCGACGCGCATGCCGATGATCCAGGAGGTCGTGCGCCGCCTCACCGGGCGCGAGCCGAACAAGGAAGTCCACCCCGACGAGGTGGTCTCCGTCGGCGCCGCGATCCAGGGCGGCGTGCTGTCCGGCGACGTGCGGGAAGTCGTGCTCCTGGATGTCACGCCGCTGTCGCTGGGCGTGGAGACGCTGGGCGGCGTGTTGACGCCGCTGATCACCCGCAACACGACGATTCCCACCCGCAAGAGTGAGGTATTCACGACCGCGGCGGACGGGCAGACGCAGGTCGAAATCCACGTCCTGCAGGGGGAGCGCCAGATGGCCAGGGACAACCGCACGCTGGGCCGGTTCATCCTCGACGGCATCCCGCCCGCGCCGCGGGGCGTGCCCAAGATCGAGGTCACGTTTGACATCGACGCCAACGGCATCCTCGACGCCAAGGCGAAGGACACCGCGTCGGGCCGCGAACAGAGCATCAAGATCACCGGCACGTCCACACTGTCCAAGGACGAAGTGGACAAGATGGTCAAGGAAGCGGAGCGCTTCGCGGAGGAGGACCGCAAGAGCCGCGACCGCGCCGACACCCGCAATCGGGGCGACTCGCTGGTCTACCAGACCGAGCGGATGCTCCGTGAAGTCGGCGACAAGATTTCCGCCGACGAGCGCAAACAGGTCGATGCCAGACTGGCCGACCTCAAGGACGCGCTGGGAAGCGAGGATCTCGAACGTATCAACCGCGCGCTCGATGCGCTCCAGCAGGCCAGCTACAAGTTGGCCGAGGCGATGTACGCCAAGGCCGGCACCGGGGCGGCGGCGGGTGCGCCGGGCGCCGGCGCCGGACCCGAAGGCGGGGAGGCCAAGAGCGACGAGGTCATCGACGCCGACTTCAAACGCACCGACGAGAAGAGCTAGAGGCCGCATGATGGACGATCGCAAGGACGAACAGCCGACCACCCCCGACGAGGTGGGGCTGGAACCGGAGTCGGTGGAGGCGCTGCGCGCGCAGCTCGCCCGCGTCAAAGACGAGGCCGAGCGCAACTGGCAGCAGTTCCTCCACGCCGCGGCCGATCTGGAGAACTACAAGAAGCAGGCCGCGCGCCAGCGGGACGAGGCCGTGCAGCGAACGCGCACGTCCCTGCTCTACATCGTGCTGGACGTGGTCGACAATCTGGAGCGCGCGCTCGGGCACGCGCCGGATGCCCGGGGGAACGCGATCGTCGACGGCATCCGCATGGCGCACCGTCAGGTGCTGGACATGCTCGCCGGAATGGGCGTGCGGCCGATGGATGCGGCGGGCAAACCGTTTGACCCCCGGTATCACGAAGCCGTCGACACGGTCCCCGCGGCCGCCGCCGGCACCGACCCCGGCACCGTCGTCGCGGACGTGCAGAAAGGGTACCTCCTCAACGGCGAGGTGCTGAGACCTGCCAAAGTCCGAGTGGCCAAGTGACCGGAAACCGGAAGCCAGCGATCGGTAACCGGCTTCCGTCAGTTCGATGATGGAATTCAAAGACTACTACAAGATTCTCGGGGTCGACCGCACCGCCGACCCGAAGGCCGTCACCACGGCGTTCCGCAAACTCGCCCGCCGGTACCATCCCGACGTCAACAAGGACAAAGGCGCAGAAGAGCGGTTCAAAGAGGTCAACGAAGCCTACCAGGTGCTGGGAAAGACCGAGGTGCGCGCCAGGTATGACCAGATGTACGAGGCGTACCAGCACGGCGGCGGCAACTGGCAGGAACTGTTCGGCCGCGGCGCCTACCAGCAGGCTCCGGGTGGGTGGACGGTTACCTACGGCACGCCGGAGGACCTCGAAGACCTGCTCGGCGGCGCCGGTGGCTTCAGCGATTTCTTCCGACAATTCTTCGGCGGCGGAGTCCCACGCGGCCGGCCGGGGCGTGGGCGCCGCGGTGCCGCCACCGTTCCCCGGGAGGAACCCCGAACGCACTCAACGCTGGACATCTCGCTCGAGGATGCGTATCTGGGCGCGCAGAAATCTCTGCAGCTCCAGGGCGACGGCACAGAGCGCCGTATCGAGGTGACGATCCCCAAGGGCGTGAAGTCGGGGCAGACGATCCGCCTGCCGGGAGCGTTGGACGCACACGATCTCTACTTGACGGTGAACGTCCGGCCCCACCCGCAGTTTGAGCGCCGTGACGACGACCTCTATGTCGACACGCCGGTCGCCCTGGCCGACGCCGTGCTCGGCGCGACGATCGCGGCCCCCACGCTCACCGGGAAGGTGGACATGGCCATCCCGCCGGAAACCCAGAACGGGCAGCTGTTCCGCCTGCGCGGGCAGGGGATGCCCAGACGCGACGGCGGCAGCGGCGACCAGTTCGTCCGCGTCAAAGTCGTGCTGCCGACCAAGCTCAGCCCACGCGAACGAGAATTGTTTGAGGAGCTGAGGAAACATCGGACAGACAAATGACGACAGCCCGATGCCGCAGTTGAGGGTGTGAGGATGGCCATCCGTTTTGATCGCTTCACTGAAAAGGCCCAGGAAGCGCTGCTGAGCGCGCAGGAGTTGGTCCGGCGCGACCAGCACGCGCAGATGGATACCGAACACCTCCTGCTGGCGCTGCTCCAGCAGGACGGTGGCGTCGTCCCCGAGGTCCTCGCTCGCGCCGGCATGAATGTCGCCGCCCTGCGGGGCCGCCTGACGACGGAACTCGGCCGTCTGCCCACGGTGCGCGGCGGGACCGAACAGGGCCTGTACATGAGCCCGCGGCTGCGGCGGGCCATCGAACTCGCCCAGCAGGATGCGGAGCGCATGCATGACGAGTTCGTCAGCACCGAGCATCTGCTGATGGGCATCCTGGGGGTTGCCGAGGGTCCAGCCTTCCAGGCGCTCCGGGACGCCGGCCTCGATTCGGAGAAACTGCTGCGCGCCGTCCAGGAGATCCGCGGCAGCCAGCGCGTGACCGATCCCACTCCCGAGAGCAAGTACCAGGCGCTCGAGAAGTACGGGCGCGATCTCACGAGACTCGCCGCCGGCGGCAAGCTCGATCCGGTGATCGGACGCGACGAGGAAGTCCGGCGCGTGGTCCAGGTGCTGTCCCGCCGCACCAAGAACAATCCGGTCCTCATCGGCGATCCGGGCGTCGGCAAGACGGCGATTGTCGAGGGCCTGGCCCAGCGGATCGTCCGCGGCGACGTGCCCGAGGGGTTAAAGCGCAAGCGCGTCGTCCAGCTCGACCTGGGCGCCCTGGTCGCCGGCACCAAGTTTCGCGGCGAGTTCGAAGAGCGCCTCAAGGCCGTGCTGAAGGAGATTGCGGACAGCGCCGGCGAGATTGTGCTGTTCATCGATGAACTGCACACCGTCGTCGGCGCCGGCGCGGCGGAGGGCGCGATCGACGCCGCGAACATGCTCAAGCCGATGCTGGCGCGGGGGGAACTGCACACGATCGGCGCGACCACGCTGGACGAATACCGGAAGCACATCGAGAAGGACGCCGCCCTCGAACGGCGGTTCCAGCCGGTGCTCGTCGGCGAGCCGTCGGTCGAAGAGACGATCTCGATCCTGCGCGGGCTGAAGGAACGCTATGAGGTTCACCACGGCGTGCGGATCACCGACGGCGCGGTGATCGCGGCGGCGACGCTGTCCGACCGCTACATCAGCGACCGCTTCCTCCCTGACAAGGCGATCGACCTGATCGACGAGGCGGCCAGCCGCCTGCGGATGGAGATTGACAGCAAGCCCGTGGAGCTCGACGAGATCGACCGCCGGGTCATGCAGCTGGAAATCGAACGCGAGGCGCTGCGCAAGGAAGTCGATCCGGCCAGCCGGGAGCGGCTGGAGAAACTCGAGGCGGAACTGGTGGCGCTGAAGGCCGGCAGCGAGCGGCTGCGGCAGCAGTGGGACGAGGAGAAGCGCGCCATCGCCCAGATCCGGGAGACCAAGGAGCGGCTGGACGCCGTCCGCTACCAGATCGAGGGGGCCGAGCGCAAGGCCGACCTGGAGGCCGCGGCGCGGCTGCGGTACGGGACGCTGCGCGAGCTCGGCGACCAGCTCACGCAGCAGGAACAGACCCTCGCCCAGATGTATCAAGGCCAGCACCTGCTGAAGGAAGAAGTCGACGCCGAGGATGTCGCCGAGGTCGTCAGCAAGTGGACGGGGATCCCGATCACGCGGCTGATGGAAGGAGAGATGCAGAAACTCCTGACCCTCGAAGGCCGGCTCCACGAGCGGGTGGTCGGGCAGGACGACGCGGTCTCGGCGGTCGCCGACGCGATCCGGCGGGCCCGCGCGGGGATGAAGGATCCCAAGCGGCCGATCGGCTCGTTCTTGTTCCTGGGCCCCACCGGCGTCGGCAAAACGGAGCTGGCCCGCGCGCTCGCGCAGGAACTGTTCGACGACGAAGATGCGATGGTACGCATCGACATGTCGGAGTACCAGGAGAAGCACACCGTCGCCCGTCTGATCGGCGCGCCCCCGGGGTACGTCGGGTTTGAGGAAGGAGGCCAGCTCACCGAAGCCGTGCGCCGGCGGCCGTACCGGGTCGTGCTGTTCGACGAGATCGAGAAGGCGGCCCCCGACGTGTTCAACGTGCTGCTGCAGATCCTCGAAGACGGCCGGCTCACCGACGGCCACGGCCGCACCGTGGACTTCAAAAACACCGTCATCATCATGACCAGCAACCTGGGCAGCCAGTACCTGCTCAACCTGGATCCCGACAACGCCGCCGCGTTCGAAATGGCACGGGTCCAGGTGCTCGACGCGCTGCGCCAGACCTTCCGGCCGGAGTTCCTCAACCGGATCGACGAGACGATCGTTTTCCACCCGCTGACCGGCAAGCAGCTGGAGGCGATCGTCGGCCTGCAGCTGGCCCAGTTGAAGGAACGGCTGGCGGGATCGAAGATCACGCTGGACGTGACGGCGGCGGCGCAGGCCTACCTGGCGCGTGAAGGGTACAATCCCGATTTCGGCGCGCGCCCGCTGCGCCGGCTGATCCAGCGCGAGGTCGAAAACCGCCTGGCCAAAGCCGTGCTGGCCGGGGAGCTGCGGGAAGGCAGCACCGCATCGGTGGACTACAAGAACGGCGAGATCCGGATTACCACGAAGCAGCCGGTGGCCGCCAATCCTTGAGCTCATCGTCTTCGTCAGCGGGGGCGTCCTGCTTGCGCTGGAGATCGTGGCCAGCCGCGTCATCGCGCCGTATTTCGGGAATTCGGTCTACGTCTGGGGCAGTCTGATCGGCGTCTTCCTCGCGGCATTGTCGGCCGGCTACTACCTCGGGGGCGTCATCGCCGACCGAGCTCCGTCAGGCGCGCTGTTCGCAGGCATCGTCTTTCTCGCCGGCGCGCTGGTGTTCCCGATCCCGTTTTTCGCGCCGGTGGTGCTGGATGCCATTGTGCTCGCCGACTACGGCCCGCGGGGCGGCCCGCTCGTGGCGACGATCTCTCTGTTCTTCCTGCCCAGCCTGGTCATGGGCATGGTGTCGCCGTTTGCCGTCCGGCTGCGCGCGCGTACCGTCAGCACCATCGGGAACGTCGCGGGAGTGCTGTACGCGCTGTCCACGCTGGGCAGCATCGTCGGGACGCTGCTGGCCGCGTTCGTGCTGATTGCGTCCTTTGGTGTCCGCTCGATCATCCAGCTCCTCGGCGGGCTGATGATGCTGATGGCCCTGGTGGGATGGCTTGCCTCCCGCCGGCTACGGGCCGCCGCCGGTGCCGCGGTGGTCGCCGTCTTGCTCGTTGCCGGCACCGCCCGGGTCACTCCTGCCGGTCTCGCCGCCGGTGCGATCTTCCAGCAGGACACGGTCTACCACCGGATTTCCGTCAGCGATGAGTCGGGCATCCGGTACCTGCGGCTGGACAACTACTGGCAGAGCGGGATGGATCTCGCCGATCCCCGCCGCACCGTGTTCCCCTACTCCGACTACATGCACCTTCCGCTCGCGCTGCGGCCGGATGCCACCCGCGTGCTCCTGGTGGGGCTGGGCGGCGGCACGGTGCCTAAGCGGTTTCATGAGGACTATGGCCGCCTCCGCGTCGAGGTCGTGGAATTGGACCCGGCGGTGGTGGCCACAGCGAGGCAGTACTTCGCGGTGCCCGCCGAGGATGCCCGGATGCGCATCGTCGCCGAAGACGGCCGGCTGTTCATCAGCCGGTCGCCCGAGCGCTACGACGTCGTTCTGCTCGACGCGTTTCTCATCGACACCATCCCGTTCCACCTCGCCACGCGCGAATTCTTCGAGACCGTCAAATCGCGCCTGCGGCCGTCGGGTGTGCTGGCCTCCAACGTGATCGGGGCGCTGGCGGGGCCGCGGAGCGCGTTCTTCCGCGCCGTGTACAAGACGTTTGCCGCCGTGTTTCGGACGGTGTACGTGTTCCCGGTGGACTGGGCGCGGTACGACGGCCCGGAGTCGGTGCGCAACATCATCATCATCGGCACCGACCAGCCCGCGCTCACCCCCGAGCAGTTCGCTCAGGCGGCGGCATCGGCCGCCGCGTCATTGCCGGTCACCCTCGATGGGTTTGTCCGTGCTGCCGCCGACTTCTATGCCCGGCCGATCTCCACGTCCGACGTGCCGGTCCTCACCGACGATTTCGCGCCCGTCGAACTGCTCATCCAACAGCGGTAGTCTAATCAGCACTCCCGCGTGGCATAGTTTAGATTGACCTATAATTGGCTGGTAGAGGTGGGTTTCGGTGGCGGTGCTCAAGCTCTATGTCGGCGACGTGGTGCAGACGCGGAAGACCCATCCGTGCGGCAGCGACCGCTGGATGGTCGAACGCCTGGGCGCCGACGTGGGCATCCGCTGCCAGGGCTGCGGCCGCTACGTGCTGATGGACCGCGTTAAGTTCGAGCGGCGCATTCGGAAGTTCCTGCAGCGCCCGCCGCAGGCGGCGGACACTGACTCCGTCCCGGTGGAGAGTCCGGGCCCCCGCCGGTGAAGTCGGTTCAAGTGTACCCCTGGATCGTCGCCGCCTCAGGGTTGGCGGTCCTCATTCCGCTGCTGGTGGATACCCCGCTGCCCCCCTGGCCCCTGCTGGGCGCCCTGGCCGTATTGAGCGCCTTCGCCGAGTGGATGGTGGCGCCGTTGCCCCGCGGGGGACAGCAGTCGGCCGGACTCGCCGTGGCCGCGGCGGGGTTGGCCACGGTCGGCCCTGTCCACACCGCGCTGATCATGAGCGCCGGTGTTATCGTCGGCAACGGGCTGCTGCACCGCCGGCCCGCGGTCACCACGATTTTCGACAGCGGGCGGTACATCCTGTCGACCCTGCTGGCCGGCGCGGTGTTTGTGCTGGCGCTGCCGCCGACGCAGCGGTTCGTCACCCCGGAGTACACCGGGTCGATCGATCTCGGGTTCCTGTCGAGTTTCTTCGCCGGGATCATGGCCTTCATCGTCAGCAGCAGCCTCCTCGTCAGCGGGATGGTGGCCGTGCAGCGCGGTACGAGCGTGCTGGCGGTGTTTGGGGCGAACATCGCGTGGGAGGTCGTCAGCAATCTGGCGTTCGCGACGCTGGGGCTGATCCTCGTGCTGATCGTCGAGCAGGTGCTGCCGCGGTGGGCCGTGATCTTCGCCGTCCCGCCGCTGCTGATGGGCTACATCCTCATGCTCTACACGACCCGCGAACAGGCGTACCGCGACCTCGAGGTGGTGGAACGGATCGGCCGGGCGCAGGTCGCCCTCGACCTCTCGCAGCTGTACGCGAAGATGTACGAGCAGATCAGCGCGGTCATGCCGGCGGACGTCTTCTACGTCGGGGTGTACGAGATGGGCTCAGACACCCTGGACCTGGAATACCTCGTCGACTCCGGCGAGCGCCTGCCCCCGCAGACCGTGGCGATCCCCCCGATGGTCCGCGGCATCCTTCACGGCGCGGTCCCGAAGGTGCTTCACGTCAGGGCGGGCGAGACGGCGGGAGGCGATCCCTACGTCCCGATGGTCCGGGGGCACCGCCGCCGGCCGTCGGTGATTTTCGCGCCGATCGTCAAAGGGGATATCGTCACCGGGCTGCTGTCCGTGCAGAGCTACGCGGCCAACGCGTTCACCGAGCGCGATGTGCGCCTGGTCGGAGCCATCGCGACCCAGGCCGCCACGGCCATCGACAGTGCCCGGTTGTTTGAGAGCCACGCCCGCAGCGTCCAGCAGCTGACGGCGCTCAACCGGATCACCGCCGCGATCGCCGGGGACCTGGACATGAACCTCGTCTTGAACGCCATCGCCTCCGGCGCGCGCGATCTGCTGCAGGTCGACCGCTGCGCGCTGTTCCTCGCCGGCGGCGACGCGGGCGACGGCGAGGTGTTCACCTACGAGATTGCCGCCGCCGACGTGGCCGCGGTGCGCCGGCTGGTGCAGCCGTCCGGGGCCCCCCACGTGCTGAAGGAACCGCTGTTCATTGAAGACACGAAGACCGACGCGGCGCTGCGCGCGCTGCGGGCGGCCGCCTTCGGCGAGATTCCGGGCGGGCTCGCTCCGCTGTGGGACCGGATGCCGGCGATCGCGCTCCTGCCGCTGCGGTACGCCGACGAGTGGCTCGGCGTGCTGGCGTTCTTCCACGACGCGCCGCGCCGGTACACGGAAGAGGAACGCCGCCTCGCCGAGGCGATCGCCAGCCAGGCCGCCTTCGCGGTGAAGAACAGCCTGCTGCTTGGCCAGGCCCGGCGGCGGGTCGCGGAAATGGACCTGCTGCAGCAGGTCATGACGACCGTCAGCGCCACCTTGGACCCGCAAGAGCGCTTCCGCCGCATTGTCGAAGAGGTCTCCACCCGCTTTGGGTACTCGCACGTCGGTCTGTACCGCCGCGAGGGCAGCGAGATGGTGCTGCAGGCACACGTGGGGTACGCGGAACCCTGGGTGCGCATCCCGGTGAACAAGGGGATCATCGGCCGCGTCGCCCGGACCGGGCAGCCGGTGCTCATGGCCGACGTCACGAAAGATCGGGACTACATCATCGGGGACCCGTCCATCACCAGCGAGGCGGCGGTGCCGATCGTGGTGGACAACCGGATCCTCGGCGTGCTCAACATCGAGTCCACGATGTCCCGCGGCCTGCGGCAGAGCGATCTGGACCTGATGCTGACGTTGAGCTCGCAATTGGGCGTCGCGATGCGGAACGCCCTGCTGTACGAAGAATCCACGCGGGCGCGCGATGAGCTGACCGTGCTCTACGACGCGGTGAAGACCATCAGCAGCAGCCTCGAACTGGAGGCCGTGCTGGAGAACCTGGTCACGGTGACCTGCCGCGCGTTCGGCTACGAGTTCGGCGCCATCCTGCTCGCCGACGAGACCACCGGCGACCTGGCCGTGCACGCCGTCTATGGCTACGGCACGGAGGCGATGGGCGTCCGTGTCCCCCTCGGCAAGGGCATCACCGGCTGGGTCCTCCGCACCGGGAAGCCCGAGCTGGTGGGCGACGTCGACGCCGACCCCCGGTACATCGCGGTCAACCCCCTGGTCCGGTCGGAGATCGCGGTGCCGCTCATCACCGAAGGACGGGTCATCGGCGTGTTCAACGTCGAGAGCACACAGGCCCACGCCTTCGGCCAGCGCGACCTGCAGATCCTCAGCGCGCTGGCCGGGTATGCGATCATTGCCATCCAGAATGCGCGGCTGTACGAGCAGACGCGGCAGCTCGCCATCACCGATGGCCTCACGGAACTGTTCAACCACCGCTACCTCCATGAGTCCCTGGAGCGCGCGCTGGAGCGCACCAACCGCGATGAAAGCCAGTTGTCAATCATCATGCTGGAGATCGACAACTTCAAGCACTACAACGACACCTACGGACACCAGCGCGGCGATGAAGTCCTGCGGATCGTGGCCGGGTTGCTCCGCAAAGCCGTCCGTCCGGGGGACTTCGTCGCCCGCTACGGGGGCGACGAGTTCATGATCGTCCTGCCCTACACGTCAAAAGATGTGGCCCGGGAGGTCGCCGAACGTATCCGGCACACCGTGGAAGTGTATTCCTTCCTCCTGGGCGAGAACGTGGTCACCTCCGTGACGCTCAGCGTCGGCGTCGCCGGCAGCCCCGGCGACGGGGTCACGGTAGACGCCCTGGTCGAATCCGTGGATAAAGCCCAGTACACGGCCAAGCGCTCCGGCGGCAACCGCGTGCACTTGGCACACGTGACCGCGCGATGAGCCCATGGGCCTCAGCATCGGCATCATCGGACTCCCCAACGCCGGCAAGTCCACCCTGTTCAACGCGCTGACGGCGGCGGGCGCGAGAGTCGCGAGTTACCCGTTTACCACGCTCGAACCGCACCACGGCGTCGTCTCCGTGCCTGATCAGCGGCTGGAGGCCGTCGCCGGCGTCACGCACCCCGACCGCATCGTCCCGGCGACGGTGGACTTCATCGACCTCGCCGGTCTGGTCCGTGGCGCGTCGCGCGGGGAGGGTCTGGGCAACGAGTTTCTGGCCCACATCCGCGACGTCGACGCCGTCGCCCACGTCGTGCGCTGCTTCCCCGCGCCTGACGTCCCCCACGTTGAGGGCAGCGTCGATCCCGTCCGCGACGTCGAGGTCGTCGAGACCGAACTGGCGCTCGCCGACCTGCAGACCGTCGAGCGGGAACTCCAACGGATCGAGGGCCGTCTCAAAGGACACGACGAGCACGCGCAGGGCGAGCAGCAGGTGCTCCTGCCGGTCCGCGAGGGACTGCAGCGCGGCGTCCCCGTGCGTCGCCTGCTGGTGGACGAACGGACGCGCGATGTCCTCCGGCCGCTGCGTTTGTTGACCGCGAAACCCGTTCTGTTTGTCGCCAACATAGACGATGCCGATCTCCCCGAGGCCGCATCGGCGGGGCCGGTACGCCGGTTTGCGGCGGACGCCCGCGCGGGCATCGTCGTCCTTTCCGCCGCGCTGGAGGCTGAGGTGGCCGAGTTGCCGGCGGCCGAGACGCGCGAGTTCCTGTCGGCCTACGGCCTGGGGGAGCCCGGACGTGACCGGTTGGTCCGCGCGGCCCACGAGTTGCTCGACCTGATCGTGTTCTTCTCGACCGCCTCGAAGGAAGTCCGCGCTTGGCCGGTCCGCCACGGCACGAAGGCCCCCGAGGCCGCCGGCAGGATTCACACGGACATGGAGTACGGCTTCATCCGGGCCGAAGTCATCAACTGGGACACGCTGGTGCGCGCGGGGTCACTGCAGGCCGCCCACGACCACGGCCAGGTGCGGCTGGAAGGCAGGGACTACGTCGTCGAGGACGGGGACGTGATCCAGTTCAGATTTGCGGTGTAGACCTGTCGGCAGTGGGTCATTTTCATCCGGGAACGATTCGCTGGTCGGCTGGTGACCACCCAGGTCCGTAGTCATCCGACGTGCTTGGCAGGCGAGCGCGCCAGCGAGCATGCCGCCGCCGCGGTCATCCAGATTGACCCATCCCGGGCCTTTCTGAGCCATAGACCCCGCGGGGAACCGGGTGCTATAATCATCCCGACCCGTGGGCCTCTTCCACGGGATTTCTTTCGCACGTTCCGATCCGGAGGGGTACGTGAGGAGTTACGATCTCGTCTACGTGATCAGGCCCGATCTGGAAACCGACGCCGTCCAGGCGGCGATCGACCGGATGACCACCCGCATCAAAGAACAGGGGGGAACGGTCGAAGCCGTGGACGTGTGGGGCAAGAAGCGCATGGCGTTCACGATCCGCAAGCACCGCGACGGCGTGTTCGTGCACACCCGGTTTGCACTCGACACCCACAAGCTGGACGAGATCCGGCGGGCCGCGGCGTTGAGTGAGGACCTACTGCGCGCCACCGTCACAACCGCCGTGGGCCCCACCCCGCAGCCAAAGTCCACGCCCACGCCGGCCGCAGGCCCCGAGCCGAGTCGAGGAGCCGTTCCGGTTCCTGTCTCAGGGCCCGAGCCAGACCGCGGGACGGAGACGCCGCGTGAACCCGCCCCCGACGCGGCACCGGAGGCCAAGGGCTGACGTGCTGAACCGCATCATCCTGATCGGACGGCTCACCCGCGACCCCGAACTCCGGTACGTCCCCAGCGGTCAGCCTGTCGCGAGTTTCACGCTTGCGGTGGACCGGCCGTTTGTGAACCAGCAGGGCGAGCGCGGCACGGACTTCATCGACATCGTGGCGTGGCGGCGCCTGGCGGAGCAGGTCACCACGCATCTCAGCAAGGGGCGGCTGGTTGCGGTGGAAGGCCGGCTGCAGATCCGCTCCTACGAGACCCAGGACGGCCAGAAGCGGAAGGTGGCGGAAGTCGTCGCCGACGGCGTGCGGTTTCTTGACCGTAAGACGGCCGCGGCCGCGGCGGGCGCTGAGCCCGGTACGCCCGCACCGGACGAAGAACAGTCCGACGCCGGCGAAGACGACGTACCATTCTGAAATCACGATGGTAGATCATCCACAATCTACCATCCACCATCTACAATCGAATTGGGGGTTTTGAGAAATGCCCGAAGGAAGGCCCAAGCGAGAGTGGCGCGGTCGGCGGCCGAAGCGCAAGAACTGCACCTTCTGCAGTGAGAAAGCCGAGTTCGTCGACTATAAGGACATCAACCGGCTGCGGCGGTTCGTGACTGAGCGAGGGAAGATCCTGCCCCGCCGCATCTCGGGGAACTGCGCACGCCACCAGCGGGTGCTGGCGACGGCGATCAAACGGGCCCGAGAATTGGCGCTGCTGCCCTACACGTCCGAGTAACCCAGTCTTAGCCCAGACGCCAGGGGGCCCGAACACCAAACCCCCGTTAGGTTAGGGTCGTGCGATGACCACGCGCAGCACGTCGGTCCGCGGGCTCACCGAAGGCGCGATTCTTGCCGCGCTTGTGGCCCTACTCGCGGTCGCCGTCCGCTACGTGCCCCTGCTCGGAACGGCCGCCGGATTCGTCTGCCCGCTCCCGCTGGCCGCGCTGGTCATCCGCCGCGGCCTGCGTATCGGCATTCTCGCGACCGCGGTGGCCGCGGCGATCGGCGGCATCATCGCCGGCCCGCTGGTCAGCGCCGCCATCGTGCTGGCGTTCGGCCCGCTCGGCATCACCCTCGGCGTCGGCGTGGCCCGCGGCTGGTCGGCGGGCCGGATCGTGCTCGCGGGCAGCATCGTCGGCACGGCGGGGATCCTCGCCAGCCTCGGCATCACCCTGGTCCTCGGCGGCGTGAACCCCTACGTCGTCATGATCGAAAGCATGCGCCAGAGCCAGCAGGTGACCGCCCAGTTCTACCAGGGTCTGGGAGTGCCCCAGGAACAGATCAACCGTGTCTCGGGGCAGATGCGCCAGGCGATCGACCTGATGCCCCGGCTGATCCCCCTGCTGGTTGTCATCGGCGGTGTGGCGACGGCCTACCTGAACGTGGTGGTCGGCCGCGCGGTCCTCGGCCGGTTCGGCTACCGGCTTCCGCACCTGCCGCCGATGCGCGAATGGAGCATCCCCGCGCCGCTGATGTGGGTGTTCGTGTTGGGATTCGTGTTCACGGCCTGGGGCGGCGCGGTGTCGCCGGCGCTGCAGTCGGCGGGCCTCAATCTGACCGTGCTGATGCAGATGGCCTACGCCGTGCAGGGACTCATTGTGGGCTGGGTCCTGATGGAGCGGTACCGCGTGGCCGGCTGGCTCCGCTGGATCCCGATTTTTCTCGCGTTGTCCAATCCGCTGTTTGGGATGGCGGCCTTCTTCCTCGGGTTGGCCGATTCGGCGTTCTACCTGCGCGAGCGGTGGCGGACGAGTACGTCAGGCGCATCCGAGGGGCTGTGAGATGAAGGTGATCCTGCTCAAGGACGTCGCCGGCCTGGGTCCGGCCGGTGTCGTGAAAGAGGTGAAGGAGGGCTACGCACGCAACTTCCTGTTCCCCCGCGGGCTGGCGCGCGAGGCGACCGAAGGCGCGCTGCGTGCCCTGCAGCAGCAGCAGCATACGCACCGGGAGCGCGAGGATCACAAGCAGGCGGAAGCCCGGCAGCTGGCGGGGGCGCTGGAGGCCACCGTCGTGGAGGTTGCCGCGCGTGCGGGTGAAAGCGGACGTCTGTTCGGGTCGGTGACGGCTCAGGACATTGCCGACGCGCTGGCGGCGCGCGGGTATAACGTGAGCAAGAAGCAGGTTGAACTGGACGACCCCATTCACGCCGTCGGGTTCTTCAAAGTCCCCATCCGGATCGCCCCCGGTGTGGTGGCGCGGGTCGACATCAACGTCGTGGGACGCGCATGACCGTCCGGCAGATCCGCCCATCGAAACCCGTGGTGAATCCCACCGGCCGCCTGACCGAGCGCGAGTCGCTGCGCCGGAGGACTGCGGCGCTGTTCGGCGTGCTCGGCGGCCTCTACGGCAGCGACAAGCTGAACCGGCGCGCAGAGAAACTCGGCGTCCTGAAATTGATGCGCAGCCGCCAGCTGGGGCGGCGCGTGCTGGCCCTGCAGCGGCTGATTTACGATGACGTGTCCCTCCAGACCGTTCCCAAGGAGACCGAAATCCCGGTCGTCTTGGAAGACGCGCAGGAACGAATCGCCGACCTGATGGCGCAGCAGACGGTGAGCAATGACCTGCAGCGGCGGGTGGCGGACCGGATGCGCGAACGGCAGGAAGAGTACCTGCGCGAGATCCGCCTGCAGTTGCTGCAGGAACTGGGGACCGCCGAAACTCCGGCGACGCAGCGCAAGCTGGAGGAACTCGACCGGCTCGACACGGTCCGGCTGGCCAAGACGGCGCTGGACGCGTTCCGTCCCAAGAAACTCTCGCAGGTTGTCGGCCAGGAACGGGCCATCCGGTCGCTGCTGAGCAAGCTCGCCGTCCCGTTTCCCCAGCACGTGATTCTCTACGGCCCGCCCGGGGTCGGCAAGACCACCGTCGCCCGCCTGGTGCTCGAAGACGCCAAGAAGCTGCCCTATACGCCGTTCAGCAAAGACGCCCCGTTTGTGGAAGTCGACGGGTCCACGCTGCGCTGGGACCAGCGCGAAGCCACCAACCCGCTGCTGGGGTCGGTCCACGATCCCATCTACCAGGGCTCGCGCCGCGACTTCGCCGATCTGGGCATTCCCGAACCCAAGCTGGGGCTCGTGACCCGCGCGCACGGCGGGGTCTTGTTCATTGACGAGATCGGTGAGTTCGATGCCGTGCTCCAGGCCAAGTTGCTGAAGGTGCTGGAAGACAAGCGGGTGTTCTTCGAGTCCAGTTACTACGATCCGGATCACCCGCATCTGCCGGCCTATGTGCGCCGGCTGTTCGAGCGCGGCGCCCCGGCGGACTTCGTGCTCATCGGCGCCACGACCAAAGAGCCGGAGGAGATCAGCCCCACGCTGCGCAGCCGGTGTGCGGAAGTGTTCTTCGAGGCCCTGTCGCAGGAAGACGTCCAGAAGATCGTTCGCCAGGCGGCGCGGCGGGTGCCCGTCGAGCTGGGGACCGACGTCCCCCGTCTGGTGAGCGACTATACGATCGAGGGACGCAAAGCGGTCAACCTGCTCGCCGACGCGTTCGGCGTCGCGCTGTACCGCAAACGCCCGGCGCTGCGGCGGGGGGAGGTCACCAATGGGGCCGGGCGGGGCCGGCGTCGGCGCAGCCGCCCGCGGATCACCGCCAAGGATCTGCTTGAAGTCGTGCGGACCGGCCGGGTATCTGCCGGCACGTCGGTGAAAGCATCCGACACGCCGCTGGTCGGCCGGATCTTCGCGCTGGGTGTCACCCAGTACGTCGGCTCGGTCATCGAGATCGAGGCGACCGCGTTTCCCGCGGGCCAGAGGCGCCGCGGCACGATCCGGTTCAACGAAACCGCCGGCACGATGGCCAAAGATTCGGTCTTCAATGCGGCGTCGGTGATCCGCAAGATCGCCGGCATTGACGTGGCCAACTACGACGTGCACGTCAACGTGATCGGCGGCGGGCAGATCGACGGTCCCAGTGCCGGGCTGGCCGTCGTGCTGGCGATGCTGAGCGCCATCCAGCGCCGCCCGCTGCGGCAGGATGTGGCCGTGACCGGCGAGGTGTCCATCCAGGGAAAGATCAAGCAGGTCGGCGGCATCGCCGAGAAGATTTACGGCGCCCGGCAGGCCGGGATGCGCAAAATCGTCGTGCCTGAGGAGAACCATCAGGACGTGCCGGCCGACGTGAAGGGCATCGACGTCGTGTGTGCGTCGACGATCGACGACGTGCTTGCGCATGTAATCGTCCGCCGCCGCGGCCGGCGCGTTTCACACTGAACTCACAGCTTTCCCACCGCCGCCGCACAGCCATCGCACCGCAAACTTCCAGCTTTCCACAGGCTACCCCGAAGGTTTAACCCGCGTCCTCCAGAAACCCACAGGGTCATCCAGGACTGATATGACCCAGACCGGCTATGCCTGCGTCTTGACAGCAAACATTTGTTCGCTATAGTGGGAACTGATACGAACGGAGGTTCGGTATGGCTTTGGTGACTCCCGTCGAGCGAGTCCCTCCGCAGAACCTGGAGGCGGAGCAGGGCGTGCTGGGCTCGATGCTGCTCGACCGGGACGCGATCGCCCGCGTCGTCGAGATGCTCCGGCCGGAGGACTTCTATCGGGACGCCCACCGGCGCATCTTTGAAGCGGTCGTCGACCTGTTCGAGCGAGGCGAACCGGTCGACCTGATCACCGTTACCGACCGGCTCCGGGACAAAGGCCAGCTCGACGACGTCGGCGGCGCATCGTACGTCACCGCGCTGCTCAATTCGATCCCCACCGCGGCCAACGTCGAGTACTACGCGCGCATCGTATTGCAGAAGTCCATGCTCCGCCAGCTCATTGCCGCCGGCACCCAGATTGCGCACTTGGGGTTTGAAGGCGAAAACGATGTCGAGCTGTTGATCGACCGCGCCGAGAAACTCGTCTTTGGCATCGCCAACCGCCGCCTCATTCAGGAATTTCTGCCGATCCGCGAGATCCTCAAGGAGAGCTTCGAGCGCATCGACCGGCGCTACCAGGACAAGGGCACCGTCACGGGGGTTGCGACCGGTTTCACCGATCTCGATCAGCTGACCAGCGGGCTGCAGCCGGCAGACCTGGTGATCGTGGCGGCCCGTCCGTCGATGGGCAAGTGCCTGAAGTACGACGCGGAGATCGTCGACGCCCGGACCGGAGAAGTGTGCACGATCCAGGAAATCGTCAGCCGGCGGGCCTCGGTCGTGTGGACGGTGACGGAAACCGGCGCGCTGGCGCAGGCGTCGCCGAGCCAGTTCGTCGACGACGGGATCAAGCCCGTCTACCGGGTGCGCACCGCCACCGGCCGCGAAGTTGAGACGACGCTGTCACACCCGTTTCTTACGCCGCAGGGATGGTGGCGTCTTGAAGACCTGCACGCCGGCGATGTGATCGCGGTCCCCGCGCGGCTGCCCGTGTTCGGCCAGCTCGATCTGCCGGCGTATGAGGTGAAACTGCTCGCCTACCTCTACGCGGCGACCATGCCGACCTCTGCCGTGCTGGCGACCGATTACGCCGATGCCGTTGCCGTGGGAGAGGCTATTCGGAACGCCACCTATCGCGGTCCGGAGTCCGGAGTCCGGAGTCCGGGGTCCCTGAGTCAAGACGAACCGGCGGATGCGACTGAGCCGGTGAATGTGCCGATCGAAGGGGGGTCGGAGGCCGAGGTCGTCGGGGTCCTTCGAACTCGCCACCCGGCGCTGGCCGGTCCGGCCGCGCAGCGCCACCTGCCGGCGCCGATCTTCATGCTGCGGCGGGGAAAGCTCGCGCTCTTTCTCTCGCGGCTGCTCGCCTGCGTCAGCACGGTTGAGCTGGAACCCGACGTGGTTGTTCACAGCACGCTTCCCTCAGTCCGGATGGCCCGCCAGGTCCAGCACCTGCTGCTGCGGTACGGCCTCGCCGCCGCGCGGCAGGAGGCGTCGCTGGTCTTTTCCGGAGATGCGGCGCGCGGCCTGTTCCGCGAGATCGGGCTGCTGGGGTGGGAGCGGTTGCGCCACTGGGCGCGGCATGACCAAGCACAGCTGCTGGCCGACGGCGACCTGCGGTGGGATCCGGTTACGGACATCGAGTACATCGGCGACGTCCAAGTCTACGACCTGACGATTCCCCGCTCGCACAACTTCATTGCCAATGACGTGTGTGTGCACAACACGACGCTGGCCCTCAACATCGCCCAGCACGCGGCGATCCACCACTCGGTGCCGGTGGCCGTGTTCAGCCTGGAGACGTCCAAAGAACAGTTGGTCCAGCGCTTCCTCTGCGCCGAAGCCGAAGTCGACGGCTCGAAGCTGCGCACAGGGTTTCTGTCGGACTCGGACTGGCCGAAACTCGCGCGGGCGATGGGGCGGCTGTCTGAGGCGCCGGTGTTCATCGATGACTCCGCCACCATTTCCGTGATCGAGATGCGCGCGAAGGCGCGCAAGCTCAAGGCCGAGCACGGGTTGGGGCTGATCATCGTCGACTACCTCCAGATGATCCAATCCTACAAGCGCACCGAGAACCGTACCCAGGAGATTTCCGAGATCGCCCGGTCGCTGAAGTCGCTGGCGAAGGAACTCATGATCCCGCTGATCGCGGTGTCACAGTTGTCGCGCGCGGTCGAACTCACCGGCACCCGCCGGCCGCTGCTGTCTCATCTGCGGGAATGCGTGACCGGCGACACGGTGGTCTGGGACGCTGACACCGGACGACGGTGGACGGTCGGTGAGCTGGCCGGACGATCTGAATGGCCTCGCCTGCTGTCGCTGGATGGCCATGGAAAACTCGTTCCCGTGAGGCCGGCGGCGGTTATCGAGAAGGGCGAGAATGAGGTTTTCGAACTCAGAACGAGCAGCGGAAGACGACTGACCGCGACTGGGAACCATCCGATTCTGACGTCCGATGGTTGGCTTCCGGTGAGCGCACTCAACCACACCTGCCTCGTTGCCACTGCGTGGAAGTTCTCGGAGGTGACCGGCGTTGGTGCTATGCATTCCGTTCGCCCTGAGCCTGTCGAAGGGCGAACCGGTAATCAACTCACTGGAATCTTGCTTTCGCAGCGACTGGGAACTCGTAGCGTCGAGGAACTGGCTAAACAGGATGTCCAGTGGGACCCGGTTCTGGAAGTTACTGCGAAGGGGATATCACCCGTTTATGATCTCGTAATGCCAGGGACGCACAACTTCATCGCCAATGGCCTTGCTGTGCACAATTCGGGTGAATTGGAGCAAGTGGCCGATCTTGTGCTCTTCATCTACCGCGAGGACTACTACAATCCCAACACCGAGAAGAAGAACCTCGCCGAGATCCTGATTGCCAAGCACCGCAACGGCCCCATCGGCCAGGTCGACCTCTTCTTCCACAGGGAGCACAGCAAGTTCGGGAATCTCGAACGACGCAGAACCTAACGCACGGCAATGCGGAGGCGGCGGCCTTCGGATCACCCTGGCGCCGCGGCGGCGATTCTCGACAGATTGCGCGGTCATTCCGGCATCGCCGAACGGCGCGCGGTCCGCGAACTGGTCCGTCTTGGGCCGGCGGCGGTGCCTGACTTGGTGCGGGCGGCGGCGCAGCATCACAACGCGTTCGCCCGCGGCGTGGCCGTGCGTGCCCTCGGAGCATTCGGGAAACGCGGGCGACCTGCGGTTCTCCGGGCGCTGGACGATCGTGCCATGCCCGTCAGGCTGGCAGCACTGATCGCCCTGGATCACATGTGGACTCGCAGTGCGGCGCCGTATGTCATCGGGATGCTGCGGGATCCAAGCGGAGGCATCCGAGTAAACGCGGCGGCCATTCTGGGACGCCACCGCGTGCGCGAGGGGTCGAGTGCTCTTGTCCGCCTGCTTCGCGATGGCATGTGGTACGTGCGGCAGGAAGCCGCGCAGGCCCTCGGGATGTTGCGGGTGCCGGCGGCACGACGTGGGTTGGCACGGGCCTTGGATGACCCACGCCCGGCAGTCCGGCGCGCCGCGGCTGCGGCGCTGGAGCGAATCGGACGCGGTTAGCGAATCAGTTTCTGTGTGAGCAGCGTCTTTGCTCTCCTTTCCGCCCTCCTGTTCGCCGGCAACGCGGTCTGCGTCCGCCTGTCGCTGCGCGGGTCGACGGCGGCGACGGCGGTCATGGTGTCGATCGTTACGAACCTCAGTGCTCTGTGGCTGCTCGCGGCGGTAGGCGGGTCGCTGCCGAGGGTCTTCAGTGGGGCGGCCCTGGTGTTTCTTGCGGCGGGTCTGTTCGCGCCGGCGCTGGCGCGGCTGACGTACTACGAGAGCATCAACCTCATCGGCGTCGCGCGGGCGGCAACAATCAGCAACACGACCCCGCTGTTTTCTGCGGTGCTCGCGGTCCCGATTCTGGGCGAACGCCTGACGTGGAGCCTCGCCGTGGGAACGGTCCTCGTGGTCATCGGCGTGGCGCTGACCTTCCGACCGCAGCCCGGCAGCCCACCGGATCTGCCAGGCACCGCGGGTGCCCCCGGACCACTCGCCGCCCTCGGGGTCAGGGCACGCCGGACCAGTACGCTGGGCCTGCTGCTGGCGCTCAACACCGCCGTGATGGCCAGCGTCTCGTTCATGCTGCGCAAGATCGGGTTGCGGATGCTCCCCGATCCCAATCTGGCGGCGGCGCTGACGGTCACCGGATCGCTGGTCACGCTGCTGCCGTATCTCGGGGCCCGGCGGCGTCAGCAGCCGATCCGCGCGGACCGCAACAGCCTCACGTACCTCATTGCCGGCGGCGTGCTGTCGACCGGCGGGTTCCTGGCCTACTACCTGGCCCTGAACCTGGGGGACGTGGTGCGGGTGACGCCGCTGAGCAATACGAGCCCGCTGTTCGCGATTCTGCTGCTGCTGGTGTTCCGTGAGGTCGAAGCCCTCACGACCAGTACGATCACCGGCGCCCTCATCACCGTCGCCGGCATTCTCCTCGTACTCATGGGCTAACTCACACGACTCACCCAACTTGCACAACTCACCCGACTAACGACCGAAAACCCTGGCGGCCGTGTACGTTGCGAGTTGCCAGTTAAGTGAGTTGTGTGAGTTGTGTGAGTTGTGTCAGTTGTGTCAGTTGAGTGAGTTAAGCTCGTCGGCGACGGCCTCCACGAGCGGTCTGAGCGTGTCCGCATCGAACCTGAACTTCGCCCCGGCGGCGGCGAACAGGTCGGGCAGCGGCC